>Ga0116171_10001584_pt1 | contig 22371 bp, 23 predicted proteins | sample AD_JPNHW2_MetaG_FD_89798 | JGI IMG/M metagenome (GOLD analysis project Ga0116171, IMG submission 89798) | Active sludge microbial communities of municipal wastewater-treating anaerobic digesters from Japan - AD_JPNHW2_MetaG | ecosystem: Engineered > Bioreactor > Anaerobic > Digestate | place...
CTGCATCGTTTCCGACTATTTGGTCAGGTAAATAAAAAAAAGAGTAAAATTTCTGTTTTTTAAAAAAAATATTTGACAGGTTTCTGCTTGGAGAAACTAATACATTATTGTTTTAAATTAAATTAGAAGGAAACGATTTTAAACATTTATGAAATCTTTGGCAAAACAGTCTCTTAATGTAAGTTATTCAGTAAATGAACTGAAGTCTCTTGGCTTTGGTTTTTTCTATTTTTATTTTTACGTAAGCGACATATTGAACTGAACGAGTTTTATCATAAGAATATACCTTATAAAAGCCCTTTGATAAACACTCAAAGGGCTTTTTTTATAGGTTAATCCTTCAGCAAATGGAGAAGTTAGATGAAAAATCTTAAATTAGTGAAAATCAACGATGAAAATCTGAGGAGCACAATCAAAATCGGCAACTCGGTCATAGGGAAGGATTTTGTCATAATCGGCGGGCCATGTTCAGTTGAGAGTGAAGAACAGACAATAAAAACAGCAGAGGCTGTTAAGAAAGGGCATGGCAATATGCTGAGAGGGGGAGCTTTTAAACCGAGAACCTCACCATACGACTTCCAGGGACTTGGACTTAAAGGCCTTAAAATCCTCGAGAAGGCTAAACAGAAAACCGGCCTTCCTATTGTTACCGAAGTAATCGACCCGAGGGATGTTTCATGGGTATGTGAATACGCGGATGTTTTACAGATCGGTACGAGAAATATGCAGAACTACTCTCTTCTTAAAGAAGTGGGTAAATCGAAAAAGCCTGTGATTCTGAAGAGAGGAATGTACTCAACTGTCCGTGAATGGCTGAATTGCGCTGAATATATTATGGCGGAGGGGAACCCGGAAGTAATTCTCTGCGAAAGAGGGATTAGGACTTTTGAGACATACACAAGAAATACACTCGATCTGAGCATTGTCCCTGCAGTGAAAGAGCTGACACACCTTCCGATAATGGTTGATCCGTCTCACGGAACAGGGAAACTGAGCCTCATCGGGCCGATGTGTCTTGCTGCTGTTGCAGCCGGTGCAGACGGGCTTCTTATAGAAGTTCATATAAATCCTGCAGAGGCAAAGAGTGATGCAGATCAGCAGCTTACACCTGAACAGTTCTATGAAGTAACAGAAAAAGTTCTTAAGCTCAAAAAATTTATGGATGCCGAAATTTTCTAGAATTAAAGCAGGTGATATAGTGAAAGAGATAAAAATAAATATTGGTGATCATGCATCAACGGTCCGTGTCGGCGAATCGATAAAAAATATAGGGGATTATATTTCTCCGGGCAATACGATTATCGTTACTGATGAGAATCTTTATAAACATTATTCTCCGCTGTTTTCTGATTACCCTGTAATTATTATCGGAACCGGTGAGGGAATTAAAACTCTTACTACTGTTGAAATAATTATAAGAAAGCTCATTGAACTAAGGGCGCATAGAAAAACTTTCCTTCTTGGAATAGGGGGAGGAATCGTCTGCGACATATCCGGATTCGCCGCTTCGATATACATGAGAGGTATACCTTTCGGATTTGTATCCACATCTCTTCTGTCACAGGTTGACGCGAGCGTGGGCGGGAAAAACGGTGTGAACATCGACGGTTTAAAGAATATGGCCGGAGTTATCAGCCAGCCTGATTTTGTGATATGTGACCATGATATGCTTGCTACTCTTCCTGATGATGAATACATAAATGGTATTGCGGAACTTGTGAAGACCGCGTGTTTAGAAAATGAAGGACTCTTCGGATTCATTTCTGAAAACAGGGAAAAACTTTTGAGCCGGGATAGCGGTGTTGTGTCGGAAGCAGTCTACAGGTCTGTGAAGTTTAAAGCAAAGATAGTGGAGGAGGATGAGAGAGAGGAAAGTGTAAGACGGATACTCAATCTCGGGCACACCATCGGCCATGCTGTAGAAAAAGTTAAAGGAACAAAGCATGGTTTTGCAGTAAGCGCAGGTATCGGTTTTGCACTGGAGTTTTCAAAAAGTTACGGGCTTATAGATTCGTCTCTTGAAAATGAAGTTAAAGATCTGCTCCGGTATTTCGGCCTTCCGGGCGGACTTAATGAAGTAACAGGTCAGAATGATATTCCCGGAATTCTTAATGCGGTGGAAAGTGACAAGAAAAAAGGGGGAGATACAATAAAGTTTGTTATGCTTGAAGGTATCGGAAAGAGCCTTATTCAAAACATAAAAAGTGAAGAACTTATGAAATATATATCCAACTATAGCAAAAAAGGAAATTAATTTATGATATGTGTAAGTATAGCAGATCTCCCGGTATCTGAAGCTATAAAAATTATTGAGAGTAACGAACTCTCGGAAGTGCGGCTTGACAGAATAAAGTTCGGCGCTGGTGATATTGAAAAATTATTTTTAACAAAAAATAAGACAATCGCAACTTACAGGCCTGTTGAATCAGTAAGCGACAGTGAAAGGAAAAAAATACTGATCGAAGCAGTAAACGCCGGCGCGTCATATGTTGATATCGAAGTTGAGAATGATGATGATTTTAAAAATGAAATTATCGAAGCTGCAAAATTAAAAAACTGCAAAACAATTGTTTCATATCATAATTATACCAAAACACCTGTAATCCGTGAGTTGGAGCAGATTATGCGATGGTGTTTTGAAAGCAGGTGCGACATTGCAAAGATCGCATGTCACGTTGACTCCAACGAGGGATGTTCAAGGCTTCTATCTCTATATAGTTACGGAAACCCGATAATTGCCATAGGGATGGGAGATGATGGTAAAATAACACGAATCGCGGCAACCCTTCTGGGGGCACCATTTACCTATGCATCGATAGATGACAGTAAGCAGACTGCTCCGGGCCAGTTTGATTCCGTGAAATTAAAAACAATTATAGACATGATCAGGAATTCATAAATGGAAGATGATAAGCATATACTTCTTGGTGTGGCAGGATCGCCTGTTTTCCATAGTAAAAGCCCTCTCATTTTCAGATCGATTTTCAAAGAAAACGGGATGGATGCTTCTTATATAAGGATCGCAGTACAGTGGGCTGATGAAGCTGTGCGGATCTGCCGCGATCTGAATTTCCGGGGGATGAATATTACTGCTCCGTTTAAGAACAGTATCATTTCTCATCTCGACAGTATATCGGAAGACGCGGATAAAATGCAGAGTGTCAACACTGTCGTAAACAGGGATGGGAAGCTGAAAGGATTTAATACTGATCATTACGGTGTAACATCACCACTTGAAGGCAGATGCGGATCTTTGAAGAATAAAAAAGCTGTTGTTGCAGGGGCAGGAGGTGCCGGAGTATCCGCAGCATTCGGGCTTACCCGTGCAGGATGTCATGTTACGGTATTAAATATAACGATAAAGGAAGCAAAAAACGCGGGAGATAAATTCGGCTGCGGATATGACCTCCTCTCAAACATAAAACAATATATTTCGGATACAGATATTTTTATATCAACACTTCCATACGAAGCGGATCAGCTTGACGTATCATCAATGAAGAGCGGATCTATTATCATGGATGCATCATATAAAAAATCTCATTACAGGGAACCGGCAGAAAAAAACGGAATAAAATTTATTCCAGGCGAAGAATGGCTCATATATCAGGCAATTCCTGCATGCGGGCATTTTCTTGATTTTACTCCGTCTGCTGAAACTGCTTCTGCCGGAATCAGTGAACCCCGCAGTAAGAAAGAAATTATTTCGCTAATCGGATTTATGGGATCGGGGAAAACTTCAGCCGGAAGAGAACTCGCCAAAATCCGTAAAATGGATTTTATAGATATTGATGAACTCATTGAACGGAAAATGTCAAAAACAATTAACGAAATATTCATAACATCCGGTGAAGAAAAATTCCGGGAGATCGAATCGGATATGCTTCACTCATTTAAGGATAAGAAAAATATTGTTCTCTCATGCGGAGGGGGAGTTGTACTTAATCCGGCAAACAGGGAATTTCTCAGGAATCAAACGGAATGCATCTGGCTGTATTGCGGTATGGATACAATGATAAAGAGAGTGACCGGCGGAACAAGGCCTCTTATAAACGCTATGAAAAATCCGCTTGAAGCGGCGGATCTTTTCAATGCCAGAAAAAAATATTATGCTTCATCGTGCGAATCAATTGTATTAACAGAATCTTCTCCTGAAAAAACAGCGGAGTTAATTAATGAAGAAATACGTTTATCCTTCTGAGATCAGCGGAACGATAGCCGCGCCTGCTTCAAAGAGCGTAATGCAGCGGGCTATCGCGGCGTCGCTCATGGCGGATGGCGAGAGCGTTCTTTCTCACCCTTCATTTTGTGATGATTCGCAGGCGGCAATGCGCGTTGCAGAGGGACTTGGCGCGTCAGTCGAAAGAAAGTCTGATGAGGTTATTATCCGCGGTGGTATTAATCCGGCATCTGACACGCTGAATTGCGGCGAATCGGGTTTGTGCATAAGAATGTTTACTCCCATTGCCGCGCTTACGGGGAAGAGGATGGTTCTTACAGGCGAAGGTTCTCTCCTCGGGAGGCCGGTTTCCGGAATCGAAGATGCTCTTGGCAGGCTTGGAGTTTTGGTGAAGTCGAATAACGGTTTGCTGCCTGTAGAAGTTTCCTCCATACTGAGAGGCGGGTCCGCGGAGATTGACGGCAGTGTAAGTTCACAGTTCCTCACAGGGCTGCTTATGGCTCTGCCTGCCGCAGAGAAGGATAGTGTTATTAAGGTGAATAACTTAAAAAGCAGAGAGTATATTGATATCACTGTTGATGTATTAAAGAAGTTCGGTATTAAAGTGGAAAATCGCAAATACAACGAGTTCAGAATACATGGAGGGCAGAAGTTTACTCCTGCTAAAATAGATATTGAGGGGGACTGGAGCGGTGCGGCCTTTCTGCTCTGCGCAGGTGCGGTCGCCGGAAGCGTCAGTGTAACAGGTTTAAATCCTGAATCTTATCAGCCTGACAGAGCGATCATTACTGCACTGAGAAAAAGCGGAGCTGAAGTAATAGCGGATAAAACTGTGATACATATAAAATCCCAAAATCTCCACGGATTTGAGTTTGACGCAACCGAGTGTCCTGACCTTTTTCCTCCGCTTGCGGCTCTTGCTCTTTACTGTAAAGGCGAAAGCGTAATATGGGGAGCCGGAAGGCTTAAACATAAAGAAAGCGACAGGGGAACTGCAATAATATCTGAGTTTAAAAAAATGGGCGGTTTGGTCAAAATAGAGAAGGACTGCATGATCATACGGGGTTCTTCTCTTTCGGGAGCAGTAATAGATCCTCATGGTGACCACCGGATGGCTATGGCCTGCACGGTCGCCGCAATGGGGTGTTCCGGAGCAGTGGAGATTACTAACGCGGAGTGTATTAATAAATCTTATAATGAATTTTATGACCATATGATAAAACTGGGGGCTGAAATAAAATGAACAGTTTTGGAAATATTTTCAGAGTGTCTATTTTCGGTGAATCACATGGACCGGCGATCGGGATAACTATCGACGGCTGCCCTCCGGGAATTGATTTCACTGAATCTGACATGGAGCCTGATATAAAAAGGAGAATGCCCGGTGCTGCGGGAACTACTCCGAGAAAAGAGGCGGACATTCCTGAAATTCTGAGCGGTACATACAACGGAAAGACAACCGGTGCGCCTGTTACTGTGATTTTTAAAAACAGCAATACAAAATCAGCCGACTACGATAAATTACGGAGTATGCCAAGACCGGGACATGCCGATCTTACGGCAATGCAGAAGTATAAAGGATTTAATGACCCGCGAGGCGGAGGGCATTTTTCCGGTAGGATTACTCTCCCTCTTGTGGCTGCAGGGGCACTGGCAAAAAAAGTTTTAAACGGCATAGTTATTGAATCGCGGATGGTGGAAATAGCAGGTAAAACAGATTATCCGGATACACTTGATGAAGTAATTGCTGCAGGAGACTCGGCGGGCGGAATAATTGAAGTGCGAATGTCCGGAGTACCCGCCGGTTTGGGGGAACCTTTTTTCAACTCATTTGAATCATGTGTAAGCCACATTGTTTTTTCTGTCCCGGCTGTTAAAGGAATAGAATTCGGTTCAGGTTTTCAGTCTGCAAGAATGAGGGGAAGTGAACATAACGATCTGATAATTTCCACCGATGGAAAAACCGCGACCAATAATGCCGGCGGCATAAACGGGGGAATAAGCAACGGTAATGAAGTTATATTCAGAGTGGCGGTAAAACCTACACCAAGCATAAAACGGGAACAGCATACAGTTAATCTCGAAACAGGAAAAACTGAAAGCTTAATTATAGAGGGGAGACATGATGCCTGCATAGCACTTCGTGCACAGGTAGTATTTGAATCGTGCGCGGCAATTGCTGCAGCAGACCTGTACCTTATTAATAAAAGTCAGAGCTGATTTCCGCTGCTGAAAGCGGAGCATAAAAGAAAAATTATAAATGGAGCATATACGATGAAACTTGACGAGATTAGAACAAACATAGACCAGATCGATTCTAAAATATTGAAGCTTCTCAATGACAGAATGGAACAGGCGCTTCTTGCGAAAAAATTCAAGAATTCGATTGAGGACCCTGAACGCGAAAAAGATATTATGGAGAAACTGAAGCATACTCCCAATCCGCTCCTTGATCAGGATCTGACCGAATCGATTTACAGACTTATTATATCATGGAGCAAAAAACTTCAGGCAAAGGACTGCCAGGTAATAGGTTTTCAGGGAGAGCATGGAGCCTACAGCGAAGATGCAGCGAGAAGATGGAACAAAGAACTTCTCACCATCCCGTGTATTACATTTAACGGAGTATTCGAAGGTGTGAATTCCGGAATGTTCGACTTTGGTGTAGTGCCTGTTGAAAACACTCTTGGCGGAATTGTCGGGCCTGTAAATGAACTTCTCATTAATACTGAACTCTTTATAGTCGGGGCAGTGGACATGCCGATACACCATAATCTCCTGATGCTGCCGGGAACTGATCACAGGGAGATACGTGAAGTATACTCGCACACCCAGGCCTTGTCGCAGTGCAGGAGATTTCTGTCCAGAAACAATCTCACACCAGTACCGTTTTTCGATACAGCAGGGGCCGCAAGAATGCTCACTGAGACTAAACCAAGAGCCGCGGCCTGTATAGCCGGAAAACTCGCAGCTGAACTTTACAGCCTTGAAATACTTAAAGATAATATTCAGGATTCAGATGTAAACAGAACCAGGTTTCTGATCCTTGCAAAAGAAAAAAATGACAGCAACGGGACTAAATGTTCCATTACATTTACAACCGCTCATAAATCAGGAACACTCTTCGGTGTACTGGAGATATTCGCAAAAGCCGGAATAAATCTTACAAGGATTGAATCTATTCCTACAGAACCGGGAAGCTATTCATTCTTTCTTGATTTTGACGGATCGGATAAAGATCCGGCGGTAATTGCAGCTCTTGAAAAAGCCGGGAATTCAACTGTAGATCTTAAACTGCTTGGATGTTATATCGAAAAATTTATTGATGATAAGACTATTAAGGGAGAGGAAGAATGAAAATATTCATAATAGGAGCCGGCCACATGGGGAGCTGGCTTACAGAAGAACTGTGCCATGATCATGATGTGGCGGTATTTGATAAAGATCCGAGAATGCTGAAATACTTTATCAATGTGCATAGATATATGTCGCTTGATGAGGTTAAGGATTTCAAACCCGAACTTGTCATAAACTGTGTAAGCCTCCATAAAACTGAAGAGGTCTTTGACGCCGTGCTTCCTCTTGTTCCGGAGGATTGTATTCTTTCAGATATAACATCCGTTAAAAACGGACTTTATGATTACTATAAAAAAACAGGTAAACGTTTTGTTTCAACCCACCCGATGTTCGGCCCGACATTCGGGAATGTAAGAAATCTGAGCACTGAAAGCGCAATTATTATAAGTGAATCTGACGAGACCGGGAAAAAGTTTTTCCTTGATCTTTTTAAAAGCCTGAAGCTTAATATTTACGAATATTCATTTAAGGAACACGATGAGATCACAGCGTACTCGCTTTCCACTCCATTTGCCTCATCACTTGTTTTTGCAGCATGCATGAAAAAAATTGATGCACCGGGAACAACATTCAAAAAGCATATGGAGATTGCAAGAGGTTTACTCTCCGAAGATGATTACCTGTTATCTGAAATTCTTTTTAATCCGTATACTCTTAAGCAGATAGAGAGTATAAATTCACAGTTGTCATACCTGACTCACATTATTAAAGGCAGAGATTATGATGAGATGAAAAAATTTCTTGTTAAGCTGCGGGAAAATATAAAACAGTAGTAAGTTTAATATATGAGCAGCGGGTTTTTATACAGCAAGGGATTTATATAGTGAACTTGTTCCAAGCCAAACGGCAACAAGGGGCTTAAGCCCCTTGTTCTGTGTTTAATGTAAATATCGTGATTATGAAATTTATTCTTATTCCACAGCAAACGAAGAGATGCTGTCTTCACTGAGCATACCCTTCAGCTTATTCATTTCTTTTTTATCTCTCAGCCCTTCTACACGGACTTTAAAAAAATCTCCATCCTGAACCACTTTCACAGGGCGGTCAGTCATACCTTCAATTTTGTTTTTTAAATTTTCAGCATTTCTTTTTGAGTAGAATGCTCCCGCCTGAAGTTTGATGCTGTCATTATAATCATTCTGTCTTTCACTTTTAACATTCGTATATGTTTCATCATCAGCAACCGGTTCTACGTATCTTTTATCATTATTTTCATTTACAGCTGAACCGCTATCTCCCATCTTCAAAACCTTGATTCCAACATTGGCTTCTCCGGTTTTAACAATGCCGATTTCTTTAGCACCGCCGAATGAGAGGTCTATTATGCGGTTTCCGCGATATGGGCCTCTATCATTTATTTTGAGCCTTACTGATTTTCCATTCTCCAGATTTTTTACTTCCACTATTGTTCCGAAAGGGAGAGTTTTGTGCGCAGCAGTCATCTCATTCATATCGAATTTTTCGCCGGAAGCAGTTGTTTTACCGTGGAATTCTCTTCCATACCATGAAGCTAAACCTTTCTGATAGAATTTCTCCTGAACTGTTTCTCCTTGTTCAGTATCATCTTCATAACTGTTTTTTTTACTGCTGATTCTGTTATCGGATTCATCGTCATAATTTTCTGAATCGGAATATTTCCCTTTAACTTCTTTATAGCTTTTGCTGCTCTGCCCGTTGTTTTCAGCATCGGATTTTACGTGCATTTTATTATTATTGCTGTTATTTGCGTATTTACCGCCGGAATAGGATTCCCTGCCTTTATCCAGCGATGGAATTTCATCATCATTTGAACTGCTGTCTCTGTCAAATGCTTCAAATTCTTCATTCTGAAAGCTCCCTTTGTAGTCGTTACCTCTGGTTTGAGCTTTCCCCGGGGTGCATCCTATATAAAGCATAATAACCATCGCACCGGTAAGAGTTATTGATATGCTTTTCAGCAATTTATTCATGTTAGTACCTCCGAATATATAAACACCTGTTTATCTTATCGGAAACCGATATTCTATCCTTAATCATAATTTAATTTTATGTCGCAAAAATCCTTGACCTCTTTTGAGGATGGTATAATCAGAGAATGGAGCCAGTTTGAGGCTTCGGCTCCGTTCAGCCAGCGAAAAAAATGAATATAGGGCTTAACTGGCAGGAAAGTCTTATTCCTGAGTTATAGTAAGCGGAAAAGTCTGTTCCCTGAGCATAGCCGAAGGGTAAAAATTAAAAATAGAGAAGAAAAAGATGAAAATATTATCAAGCAAACCTACAATAACCAGAAAAGAGCTCGAAGGCGTGCTTGACTGCCTTATACATGATGAGCTTAACACGGGAAGTGCCGTAAAAACTTTTGAAACAACTGTGTCTGAAATTTCCGGTTTTAAATATCCTCTGGCATTGAACTCTCTTGTTTCAGCTTATCTGCTGATTTTTAAAGCACTTGAGATAAGCGGGGATGATGAAGTAATCATTCCCTCCTTTTTCAATAATGCTGCACTCAGCGCCCTTAAACTTACGGGCGGAGTGCCTGTAATTGTGGACTCTGACGTAAATTCAATTTATCCTTCAACAGAACAGATAAAAGATAAAATTACAGAGAAAACAAAAGTTATTATAGCGGGAGACACTTTCGGTTTTCATTTTGACGGAGAGGAACTCAAAGATCTTAATATTCCTTTAATCGCGGAAATTTCACATTCGGCGGGTACAGAATTTAATGAGAAACCTGCAGGTTCATGGGGAACATTTGCTGTGGCATCGTTTGCTCCATCAATGATTATCACTACTGGAAACGGCGGAATGGTGCTGACTAATAATTCGCGGCATTTCTCCGTGATGAGAGATCTCCGAGGATACAGTGACGAGGCAATCAACTTTGATCTCACAATGACAGATCTTCAGGGCGCCATGGGTATAACCCAGATTATGAAGCTTAAAGATTTTCTTAAACGAAGGCGTGAAATCGCAAAAAAATATTATGAATCTATAAGGATCACATCACACAAACCGCTCTTCCCGTATAATGATGCATTCAGCTACCAGAGTTTTCCTGTAATTTTTGATGCTCCGGCAGACCGTGTGGACAAATACTGGAAAAAATGCGGTATTGAAGCAGCGAGGGTGCTCCCTTCACCGCTTCATGTAATATCAGGACTTAAAGGTTTTGATTATCCTAATGCTGACAGACTTTCAAAGAAGCTTCATTCGATCCCGTTGTACCCGACTCTGACAAAAAAAGAGATTGATAAAATATCAAAAGCGCTTGGAGCATTCATCTGATAAGTTGTAACAGCGGATCGGTTTTTAATACAGAACTTTTGAAATAAAAAATGAAATATCCCGCGTAGCTTCTGCACTCCGGAGGGGACTATGTATAAATTCTTGTCTACTCCGGGGGTACGGGGGCTTAAAGAGGATTGTAATATTTTAAAATTATATAGCACGCAGTAAATATTGATTCAGTAAGATATGATCCTAAGGAGAAAATAATGTACGTATTAACAATAGAAGACCATTTTGCTTCAGCTCATCAGCTTAGAGGCTACAGGGGCAAGTGTGAGAATATTCACGGTCATAACTGGAAAGTTGTGCTGAATGTTCAGGGTGAAAAACTGAATGAGATCGGCCTGCTCATAGACTTCCATGACCTTAAGGATATCATGAAAAAAATCATAAACTATCTTGATCACAAGAATCTGAATGAGGTTGAACCGTTTAACGTAATAAATCCAAGTTCTGAAAATATTGCAGAGTATATCGCTCTTGAAGCTCAAAAAGAGATCAATGAAATTAATCCTGAATTACTGGTTGAGTCAGTAACCGTATGGGAATCTGACACATCAAGATGCACATTTTATCTCCAGAGAGTATTATCTAAGAGAGAAGTTCACTGATCTTTTTTTTAAGCTCATCAAGATTTGATGATTTTGTCAGGTACGCGTCTGCGGTCCATGTCATAAAATTGCTTTTGTAGTTCGAGTATGCTGTATAAATAATTACAGGAATTTTTTTCTCCATTGTAATTACTTTACCAAGTGTTTCTATTCCGTCCATTTCGGGCATTCTTATATCCATTATTATCAGATCAAAACTGCCGTTTCTAACAAGTTCAATAGCCTCTTTTCCGTTTGAGGCTTTTGCGACTTCATATCCCGCATCGACGAGATCCTCTTCATAAAGATCACGCAGATTCTGTTCATCTTCAACAATCAGTAATTTTGGCATTGCTTTCACCCGTTTAAATTTAATTTAATACGCGGCAGCAGTTAATTAAATCGTGAAAAGTATATCATCTCGACAAGCTCAATACATCGCATTTCGAACCAGCTTCAATTTTCAGGTTGAGAAATCTGTTTATTGTAACAAAAAAGATTTCCTACCCGCGGCTGATAATGTTGAATGGAACCTTTTCTATCAGCTCCTTAAAAATGACAGTCTGAAATATGCAAAACATTAACTGCTGTATAAGTTTTTCAATTATAGAGACAAAATATATTAATTTGAGATCATAATCAAATATTATTGAATAAAAATTTCATTATCAGGATTTTTTTGTTCCGATGAAGGTATCGGGAGTTTGATAACAAATTCCGCTCCTCCTTCTTCATTATTGAATGCTGTTATTTTCCCTCTGTGGTCTTTGATTATTTTTTTAACATTTGCAAGCCCAAGGCCGACGCCTGTTACTTTCGTAGTAAAAAACGGTTCAAAGATAATTTCAGGATCTTCCGCTTTAATGCCGCTTCCGCTGTCTATAATCCTGATTGTAACATACAACTCTTCCGGCTCTGTGATTATGGTCAGGCTTCCGCCCGAGGGTGTCGCTTCAATTGCATTCTGAAAAAGATTCAAAAAAACCTGCTTCATCTGGTTAAAATCAGATTTAACATTCGGAAGATTTTCCGAAAGAGTCATGGTAATTTTTATATTTTTTTCCAGAAGAACGTTTTTAAGAAGTCTGTAAGTGTCTCTAATAATATGATTTACGTCGTTGAATTCTTTAATGTATTTGGAAGGCTTCGTGAAATCCATTACATTGGATAGAATTTTTTCAAGGCGCTCGGATTCTTTAAGAATAATATCTGCAGATTTTATAACTTTTTTTATATCAAGCATATTTTCAGAAGTATATTTCAGAATACGTTTGGAGTATCCTCCCATTGTTACAAGGGGATTTCTTATTTCATGAGCAATATGAGAAGCGATTCTTCCCACTGCTGCCATTTTTTCAGATTCAATAATTGCTTCCTGCCTCTCCTCAATTTTTTTCATCTCTTTTCTTACTTCAATAAGGTTGAGATAACTTTCTATCAGAAACGCTGACTGGAATGAGAAAATGGAAAGTAAATCTACACTCTGCATGGAAATTCCTGTCATGTTATATTTATTGTCCGCTATTATTATACCGATTACTTTTTGAAAAGAAATCATCGGCATTATTAAGAATTCATCAACTTCCAGAAAATTTCTTATTTCTTCACTCACCCTGGGATCTGAACTTGCGCCATGAATATGAATCCTTTCCATATTTTTAACTGCCTGGGTAAATACATTATCCTCGGATAAACTGACTCTGTAAGCCTGAACTTTTTTTAAGAGTGCGCCTCTTTTAATCTCAATCGGATACTGGACTGTAACGTCCACATCAGAGGAAGAGAGAGAGTTCCATATTTCAATCGCCTCTTCGAATGAGTCCGGGCCTACCGCCATCTTCCCCTGAAGCATATCATTTTCTACCATGAAAAGCATCGCTCTGTTAAAGCCGAGTCCGGACCCTGACGTTACTCCGGCAAGTATGTTGTAGAATGTTGTTTCAGTTTCATTTTCAACACCCATTGTTTCCGACAGGTGACTTAGAATTGACGCGTGATAATCTTTGCTGAACCTGTCGGTGATATCGTCTATGATTATTACAATCTGCTCTTCTCCATTGAGATTCATGCTTGATATTTTAAGATCGGAGATAATTGATTTTCTGTTTACCGACATTAAGTGCAGATTCTTCAGTACTACAGAATCGGACTCCCTGTTTTTTATCAGCTGGTTTATTCCCATTTTAAGCCTGGTATTAACAAAATAAAAAACACTGCTTAGGCCTTTACCGATTACTTTATCGCCCTCAATATTAAATTTTTTGCAGAAACTCTCATTTACATAGAGGATTTTTTCGGTTTTATCTATTACAATAAAGTGTGAATTAATTGAACAGATAATATGGCTGTATATTTCATGAAACTTTTTAAGTTCGTCACTCTGGGATGATACTATCGATTCGAACTGTTTTCCGACAGTCAGAAGTTCTTTCAGCACCTGGGAAATATTATCTGTTACATTAATATCCGATTCCGTGAGTATAAATTTCCCTTTTTTAAATTCGTTTATAATCTGCCGGAGGTTTTTTAAATTGTTCCAGAGAAAAAATCCGACTCTGTAATAATAAAAATATAAACGTGAGAAAAAATATATCAGCATTCCGGCAAGAAGCGTGTAATATGTTGATTTTTTTATATCTTCAGCGTAGGCAAGCAGTCCGAAAATGAATACTGCAAAGATAAGATTCGGAATGAAAATTTTCATTATCCAGTATAAAACGTTTCTTGCATTCTGATTTTTTATATTGAACATATTACACCATATTTATAGAGTAGACTGTAACCACTTAATCCGTGTGGTATTCTGTTCTTTGCCGCGCAAAATGCAGCGAAGATACATTCTGCTGACGGTTTATGTAATTACAACCAACTTCTCGCTGTTTTTATATTAATGATGGACTGATAATATAAGTATATAAAAATATCAGCGCGAAATCAATATTAATCCTGAACAGGCTAAAATAAGTTAACTGAAGGATAAAATGAAAATAGTAATAGCATCATCTAATAAAAATAAAATCCTGGAGATTAAGGATAAATTTTCATCAATTGAAGGATTGGAAATAATACCGCTGTCAGAGTATAAAGATATTCCTCAAATTGTTGAGGACGCTGATACTTTTAAAGGGAATGCTCTGAAAAAAGCAAAAATAATAAGAGATTTTACCGGGGAGATATCACTTGCGGATGATTCAGGACTTGTTGTAGATGCACTTAATGGAGAACCCGGAGTATATTCTGCAAGATATGGCGGCGAAAAAGCGTCAGATATTGACAGGTATAAACTTGTTCTTGAAAAAATGCGAGGAGTCGAAGAGGAAAAACGGACTGCAAGATTTATCTGTGCGATAGCCATGGCGTTGCCTGACGGAAGAGAATTTGTTACTGAAGGCGCGTGCGAGGGTTTGATTACATATGAACCGTGCGGGGCCAATGGTTTCGGATACGATCCTGTATTTTATATTCCGGAACTAAAATCAACAATGGCTGAAATAAATCTTGATGAAAAAAACAGGATCAGCCATAGGGCAAAAGCATTAGAGTCTGCTTATAAAATATTTTCAGGAATTAATTATGCCGTATAAAATGACAAAAGGGCGCTCTGATAAAATTTTATCACTGCTGTACGGTTATTACGGAGATACCGTGCCCGACCTTAATTTCAGAAATATTTACGAGCTGACAATTTCTGTAGTTCTTTCTGCGCAGACAACTGACAAACAGGTGAATGGCGTAACTAAACAGCTTTTTGAAAAGTATCCGGACTTCCGGAGCCTGAGTGAAGCGGATTATTCTGAAGTTGAAAAAATTGTGAAGAGTACAGGTTTTTTCAGAACCAAGACAAAGAATATAATTGCACTGTCACGGATGGTTTTTTCGAAGTTCGGAGGAGAATTACCGGATAACATGGAAAGCCTTATTGAACTGCCCGGTGTTGGAAGAAAATCGGCTAATGTAATAATCTCAATCGGATATGATAAACCGGGGCTTGCAGTAGATACTCATGTTTCACGGATAGCAAACAGACTGGGATACAGCAGCAGCAAATCTCCCGATGTGATTGAAAAAGATTTATGCAGTATAATAAATCCTTCAGACTGGAAAAAGACGCATCTTCTGTTTATAAAGCACGGAAGGATCATCTGCAAAGCAAGGCATCCGGAATGCGGTATCTGCCCTGTTTCAAAACAATGTAATTATTATAAAGAGAATACAGCAATATAATATTTGTAAAATACCGCATTACAGCATTTAAAAGAAATTTTAAAAATAGCCTCCGCCCGGGCAGCAGAGGGAACTTATTTTTTTCTCTCCGCAGAATAATCCCTGAAGAAAAGTATAACATCAATATCATATCTCTCTTTATTTAAAACAGCAGCTGGGTCTTTTCCGGTTATTGTTTTAAGGGAGCTGTAAGCTGTTTCTGACCGTAACCTTTCTACACTTGTAATTTTATCAATTAAGAAATCTACAGCATCAATATCATCAGTATATGCCAGCGATTTTAAAATTATTATTTTTAACGGCTCATTACCCGATTGATAAAGTTCATAAAATTCCTTTTTATTATCTTTATAATATGATCCTAAATGCCGGGCAAAATGTCCCATATCAGAGTAGTAAGGGGGAGAAACAGATAGTTGTGATACCATATAATTTTTTAATGTTTCAAAATTAAGTTTTATATTTCTTTTGTTAATATGCCTGAAAATATATTCGTTATTTTCAATTCTGTTTCTCAGAATTATTTTTTCCCACTCCTGAGCGGAATAACCTGTCTCTTTACCGTATTTTTCTATGAAATCAAAGAGATCCTTAGTTTCCTGAGGGGTACCATTTTCGAGAACAATTTTTTCTAATTCATTCAGCGGGAACATAAATCCGGATTTCAGCAGAATACTTCCGGAAATAGCGAGAGAGGAGCTCCCCGGGGGTGACATAAAAAATGAAATTGTAAAAAAGAAAGCGACAGCGGCGAACATAAAAGAACCGGCAAAAAGAGGCAGCACCACAGACTCCAATATTTTCCATCTGCTTTTTGAATAGCCGTAAACCAGAACAAAAATGAAAATAAAATATTTAGACATTTTAATAATACTTACGCCTGGGCCGGGATTGAAGATTGAATAAAGTATTTTGTCCGCGGCAAAATAAAGAATTGAACAGATAATAAATAATGGAATTGAAATCCCCGGTCTTTTTTTCTGCCTGAGGACAACAAACAGGATAAGAGCGTAAATAACAGTATTGGAATACCGTCCGTCAAGCAGCCTGTAGATCGGCTCCAAAGGCCAATCAGGTGTGTTAATATAGTTTATCAGAGTGAAAACTATTGTAAGAAAATATATAAACAGAAACGGGAAGATTCTCAGTACAGAGAAAAGGTAATACGTTCCTATCCATCCGTACCGTGCAGTATATTCAGAACGGTACTCATCTGTTTTGATCTGGGAAAAAATGAAAATTATATAAAAAGACAGAACCATTATGTATATTCTTGCAATGACTGAAACACCGCCCCAGTCATATTTCAGGTTGAAGACGGCGTTAACTATAAAAAGCGGTATCATAATCAGAAGGAAATGGTTTACTCTTCCAAGCTGTTCTTTAATTATCTGCATTTTTTCACCTGAACTGATAATTCTTTAAACTAAATAAAATTCAATAATAAATTGGTTGAATTTTTATTTTATTTTATTCACTAATTGGTAATAAATTTTCTGGAACCGCAGAAGCCCCGCTTCGACAGGCCCAGTGCATTGCTGCGGAGGGAGTTCTAAAGGGCTGACACTGCTTAATCCCGTAAAAGATTGTGTTAAGTATCTGAAAAATTCCCGGATGGATTTATTATGTTTGCCGCGCTTATCTCATTAAATAGATAGAGTGCTTTTAACAGCTATACTGTTGTTGTGTTCCCTGATATGGAGTTGTTACATTTAAAGACTGTCCAATTAATGAGCGGTAACTTAAAGAGTTATTGCATGCGTAATAATGTATAATGATTGCTTTAGTTTTTAATCAGTAAGGTGCAGGTAGGAAGAATGAGATTTGAGCAGGCTGAATATGCTGAGTATTATCACAAACAGATGATCGAAGGTGGATATCCCGGGAAGCTGCTACCCTTTGTGCTTAAAGAGCTTGAAGGTTTATCAACAGTTATTGATATAGGTTCAGGGACAGGCTTTTTTTCAATTCCTCTTGCGATGGCAGGCCATAGAGTGACCGCGGTGGAACCTTCAGCGCAAATGATAAATATAATGGAAAAGAATGCATCGAATGAAATTTTATCTTCAATAGAAATATGCAGGATGCCGTGGGAAAACTGGAAAGGGAACCTGCATGAGGCAGCTATTTGTGTTCACTCACTTTATCCTATGCCGGATATTAAAAAAGCTGTTACATTAATTAATGAATCCGCTGAAAAGAAAATTTTAATTGTAAGGGATTCCGCATGTATGAAAACCTTACCGGGAATGGTAAGGCAGAAACTTGGAGTTAATTCAAACCGTGATCTTAACAGTGAAATTATACTCACATTAAATGAACTCTCTGTAAACTGGAGAACAGTAAATATTTATGAGGAGAGAAAACATACCATCACTGATGTCCGTGAGGAAGCAGGCTCAATACTCTTTCAGCTGAAACTGGATAAAAGTTTCAGGGAAGACGTTTTTAAAATAGTAAACGAAGCAGTAAATTATAGTTCCGGAATAAAATTTTTTAATGCAATTTATTCGGATAATGCTTATATTTTTTGATAATTACTTGTGGTTTTCTATTGCAGATGAAAATTTATTAACTTTGAAATTATGCGGAACGTTAATCCGATTTCATACCGGCTGACGCATAACAGAACGCCGGTATCTCATGGGTCCAATTCTTCCGGAGATTCCGGTATCGGCAGGCCCGGGAGACTCCAAACCGGAATTACTAAATCAGATATTGCGGTTATGGGATAGTTCTGAAGCATTATTTTCTGATAAAAACAGTTAAGCAGTAAATTAGAAATATTTTTAATTGAGCAGTTTCAAAGTATCTTTTATGTAATTGACTGATCTATTGAAATAATTATAAATAGTGTTTATGAGAGGTAGCTGGATGGATAGCAGTAATATATTAAACATACCTGAGCTTGTAGAACGGCTGGATGGTGACTTTGAATTATTCGTTGAACTTTCCGAGCTGTTTTTTGAAGACTCATCGTCGCTTCTTAACAAGATAGAAGATTCAATAAAAAATAGTGATTCAGAAGCATTAAGAAAATCGGCCCACACATTAAAGGGAGCTGTTTCGAATTTTTCTGCACAGAGGGCGTATGATGCGGCTTATGAACTTGAAATTGCCGGGAAAGATAAATTATTAGAAAACGCTGCAGATAAATTAAATACACTGAAAAATGAAATATCAGAAGTGATAAATGCAATGAAGTCGCTTGTTATTAAAGGATCATTTTAAAAATGCAGATTACAGAAAGTATGCTTAACGCAGCTGTGGAAATCTCCAGAAATGCCGGTGCTATTCTTCTATCCGGTTTCAGGTCAGAAACAACAGTAGTCAGTTATAAAAGCAGGACAGATCTTGTTACAAACAAAGATAAAGAATCGGAAGAATATATAGTCTCCGCAATACGAAGTAAATTCAGCGGGCATTCCATAGTCGCTGAAGAGGGCAGCGGGAAGGAGACAGACAGCGAGTTTATCTGGTATGTTGATCCTCTGGATGCTACAAACAATTATGCTCACGGCATTCCTTTTTTCTGTGTGTCAATTGGAGTTTACTCCAGGGTGGAGAAGGGGATTGTCTGCGGCGCAGTGTTTGATCCGTGTCACAATGAGATGTTCCATGCTGAAAAAGGGAAGGGTGCCTTCTGCAACGGCCTGCCGGTAAAAGTGTCCGGCATCTCCGACCTTGGCATCGCGCTCCTTGCGACAGGTTTTCCATACGCGAAGGATGATATGGAAAGAAATAATCTAAAGGAGTTCAGCAGGTTTCTTCCCGGGATACAGTGTATCAGGAGACTCGGGTCCGCCGCGCTTGATTTATGTTATGTTGCATCAGGGAGAGTAGACGGGTTCTGGGAGCCTCTTCTTAAATCGTGGGATACTGCCGCCGGGAGCCTTATAGTCCAGGAAGCGGGCGGCACAGTTACCAGGTATGACGGGTCGGAGTATGATCCTGAATATCCGCAGATACTTGCATCCAACGGCCTCCTGCACAACAGGATGATTGAAATTATCACATCAAAATAACAATAGGATTTTTCATGGAGTATGAGGTAAAACCGCGTTTTTATACAGTCGCCGAAATTAATGGACTGATCAAGTCCGAGATGGAAAATAATCCTTACCTGAGCAATGTCTGGGTTAAGGGCGAGATTTATAATCTTACGTACCATTCATCAGGGCATATTTATTTTACACTTAAAGACGACAGCGCTTCAATATCTGCAGTATTTTTTAAGTACGCGAATAAAAACTTAAAATTCAGGCTTGAAGATGGAATGAAAGTTCTGGTGTCCGGCGGAATTACAGTTTTTGAAAAAAGAGGGAGTTACCAGCTAAATGTGCTTCAGGCAAGGCCTGAAGGCGCGGGAGAGCTTCAGAAAAGAATAGAACAGCTTAAGAAAAAACTTTCTGAAGAGGGGCTGTTTGACCAGTTGAGAAAAAAGGAGCTTCCTTTCCTTCCGGCAAGGCTTGGAATTGTGACATCGCCAACCGGCGCGGCAGTCAGAGATATTATAAAAGTCGCTTTAAGAAGATATTCCAATATTGAAATAATTATAGCTCCTGCAAAAGTTCAGGGGGATGATGCGGCCGCGTCAATAGCCGCTGCAATAAGAGAACTGAACAAACCCCGGTGGAATATAGATGTAATCATCGCCGGGCGGGGGGGAGGTTCTTTTGAAGACCTTATGCCTTTTAATGAAGAGATTGTTATAAGAGCTTTCGCAGAGTCAGCGGTTCCGATTATATCTGCAGTGGGGCACCAGATCGACCATCCATTAAGTGATGATGCTGCCGATGCTGCAGCGCCGACACCATCTGCCGCGGCTGAGATCGCTATACCTTTGAAATCTGATTTTATTGATGAAATTGAATACCTTAAAACCAGGATGACCAATTCCCTTTCAAATAATTATTTAAACTATAAAACATCGCTTAAGAATCTTACCTCAAAAAAGATCTTCAGGGATCCGTACGAGATATTAAATTCCAGGCAGATGATGCTTACTGATACTGAAGGCAGGATGGTTAATCTGATGAAACATAGAGTTTCATCAGAGAGAGAAAAACTTTTAAGGCTGCCTGATATTTACAGGCTTCAGAAAAGGCTTCTGGTTCAGAAAAAACATGATATGGAACTGCTGATTCAGAATCTTAATAACCTCTCACCATTGAATATTATGAGCAGAGGATATTCAATTGTACTGGACAGGAACAGGTCGGTAATAAAATCAGTTGAAAAAATAAATCAGGGTGATACTGTTGAAATCAGATTTTCCGACGGAAGTGCTGTCGCTGCAGTTAATTCAGTCAAAAAGGAGAACTAAGTGGAAAAGGATAAAAAACTTTCACCAAAAACAAGCTTTGAAGACGCACTCCAGGATCTGGAAGATGTGGCAAATAAACTTGAAGGGGGCGAGCTTGGACTTGACGATTCCATAAAGGAATTTGAAAAAGGGATAAAACTAGCCAGGTATTGCCAGCAGAAACTCGAAGAGGCAGAGAGAAAAATAGAGATTCTTCAGAAAGGAGCCGATGGTGAGGTTAAACCGGGCCGTGTAGCTGTGAAACCTGACACAGGCGAGATCGAAGATGAAGATGATCTGCAGGGATCGTTAATATAATAGTTTCGATAAAATTTAAAAAGTCTCTATCATGGAGAACAGAATGAAAAAAATATTTATTAGCTCACTGATTTGTTTAACAATGATCGGGTGTTCAAAAAATGACGCCATCCAGTTCTGCGAGGGTGTAGATATGGAGGGCAAGGGGGTTAACTGCGGTAAAAAATTTACTACAGGTGATCTAACTGGTGTTATTAAACAGAGCAAGCCTTTCGAAACTGAAATGCTGGAGGTAAAGATTACCCGCATTGAAAAGAATTCAAAAATTGTTGAGAAGACCATTCATCTGCCGGTTGAGAGGGATAAGAAGACTGCCAGTACACCTCTGTCATTTTATAACAGCGGTAAGTATGTAGTCGAACTTTTCAGGGATAATGATAAACTCGCGGAAGGGGCAATCGAAGTAACTGATATTTATTAGATTTATTGTGTTATGCAAATAATTTTAAGATAATGGTAAGCCGCCTAAATTACCCTGAGGCTAACAGTTTCCCGCATCTCAATTAGCGATTAAATGTCTGACCAAACCTTTCAGCCCCCGCACTCACGGAGGGGGCAAGGCACTACGAGGTGTGACTTCATAATGCTGGTTTCAGACGAAATCATTTTTAAAATCATATTTTACTTTCTTTTTTTGCCCCCTCCGTGGGTGCGGGGGCTTTTTTTGAGATGATTACTTTTCTGTTTCAGCCGTTTTCTTTTTATCTTCCATATATACTACTACCACAAGGAGCAGAGCTCCTGCAATTATTACTGAATCCGCTATGTTGAATGTGGGCCATCTGTAAACTCCGTCTACTCCGACAGAAATGAAATCGACAACTCCCGGCCTTCCGGGGATAAGCCTGTCAAAAATATTTCCGGCTGCCCCTCCGATTATGAGTGCCATGGCGATCCGGAATAGTCCCGGCATATGCTTTTCGTAAAAATAGTACACAACCATTATTAAAAGAACAATAACTGATACTGTAAGAAAAAAGTTTTTGTATCCCTGCATTATACCGAAAACTCCACCCTGGTTATAAGTAAGGTCAAATCTGAGGAATCCTCCGAAAAAATCAAACCTGTTGTAAAAACCGAGGTGTTTAAGCGCCAGATTTTTTGTTGCCATATCCGCGGCAAAAGCA
>Ga0116171_10001585_pt1 | contig 22357 bp, 14 predicted proteins | sample AD_JPNHW2_MetaG_FD_89798 | JGI IMG/M metagenome (GOLD analysis project Ga0116171, IMG submission 89798) | Active sludge microbial communities of municipal wastewater-treating anaerobic digesters from Japan - AD_JPNHW2_MetaG | ecosystem: Engineered > Bioreactor > Anaerobic > Digestate | place...
AGGCTTTCGATTTACTGATAATCACCTTGATAGCGGTTGCACTCACTTCAGGGAATTTCCTTATCACCTTGTAACCAATTGTCGTACCCTCAAGAATGGATCTCCAATTTCCGTCGACATAAGCTTCAACACTGAATTCCTCAACACGCTGACCAAGCCTGATAAATTCCTGCAAGATGATCCTGTCTACTTTCGTCTCACCGCCCAGATCTATTATGATATCGGCAGTTACGCTTCCCTCTTTTGCCGACCAGTAGGTCTCAGCTTTTCCATCGTTCAGATACATCGGATTATATTGCTTTCCCCTGACCGAAGAGGCGGTTATCCTTTTACCTGAGGCAAGATTCACCTCGAATTCCTTCTCTCTCAGTTTCCTGAAGGAGATAAGAGAGCTGACATCGCGCTCATTGATCAGTCCTCTTTTATCGGGTGGCACATTCAGCAGAAGGTTGCTGTTCCTGCCGACAGAAGAATAGTATAGTTCAAGGAGGTTTTCCGGTGAACGCACCAGTGTATCCTGGTTTTCATGCCAGAACCATCCCGGACGGATCGAGACATCAACTTCTGCAGGTACCCAGTATGCACCATCCCTGTGTCCTTCACCCAGTATCTATGCAAAATCGCCGCCCGGGTACATAGAATCGCGGTTAAGAAGACACCAGTTGGTTGTGCTCCCCATCCCACGTTCATTGCCTACCCATCTGACATCCGGGCCTGCATCGCTGAACATTACGGTTTGCGGCTGGAGGTCCCTGACCAGCTGATGGGTTACAGGCCAGTCGTAATATGTTTTATTATCTATCTTTCTTGATTCCCTGGCTCCGCCGTAATAACCATCGCCCCCATTGGCACCGTCGAACCACACTTCAAAAATATCTCCGTAGTTTTGAAGAAGCTCCTTCAACTGATTACGGTAATAGACAAGATATTCAGGTGTACCATAAACAGCGCTGTTACGATCCCATGGAGAGAGATATATCCCCATCTTAAGACCATATTCATTGCATGCCTGGCGAAGATCCCTGAGGATATCGCCATCACCCTTTTTCCAGGGTGAGTTCTTCACAGAATGATCAGTGAATGCCGATGGCCAGAGGCAGAAGCCATCGTGATGCTTGGCTGTGATAATTATACCTTTCATCCCTGCTTCGCTTGCCGTTCTTGCCCACTGACGGCAGTCAAGGGCTGTCGGATTGAAGATTGATTCAGGCTCATCGCCATATCCCCATTCCTTATCTGTGAAAGTATTAACAGTAAAATGCACGAACATGTAATACTCCAGTTCATGCCAGGCAAGCTGCCGCTCTGAAGGAACAGGCCCCAAAGGCTCCGGAGGCTTAACCTCAGTACAGGAGATTAAGCCTAAAAGAACCAGCAGTAGAAATAATAATCTTTTCATAAATAGCGAAAATCTTTTTCAGATCAACCAAATCATTTTGACAGATCCAAAATTCTTATGTTCCTGAATTTAACTACGGAGCCATGGCCAAGGAAACCTATATGTCCGGTTTTATTCTTTAGTCCGGGATGGTCATTGCCGTCCATGGTGCCGTTATCTCTCGGACCTGCTATATCCCCATCGACGATTACGTTTCCATTAAGTATCACTGTAACCCTGGTGCCTCTGATAATTACTTCTTCAGAATTCCATTCGCCTACCGGTTTCAGGAATCCTCTTTTTGCAGGTATCACACCATAAACTGAGCCATGATATTGATATTCCTTAAGGTTAGCATATACGGGGGCTGTGTTGTCGAGTATCTGGAGTTCCATGCCCACATAAGCTGCATCGCCCTCCAGTGGTGCCCTGATGCCCAGGCCGTTGTTTGCCGCAGGTGAGAGAAGGAATTCAAACCGGAAATTGAAGTCTGAATACTCTTTTGAGGTGAACAGGTTTCCGCCGCTCCCTTTTTCGGGTTTAATGACTATCATCCCTTCTTCGGCGACGTATGACTCTTTGTTTCCTATCCAGTTGTCGAGATTGCGGCCGTTGAAGAGAGCCACAAATCCTTCTGCTTTTTCCTCGGGTGTCAGCCTGTACTCTGATTCATTGATCTCCCTGACCCATATATCCCTGAAAGCAAGGTCGGTACCATGTGCCTGAAGTTCAATGGGGCCTTTTGGGAAGATAGGTATCTTTCTGTCCCAGTAATTCTCAAGAACCACATCATCGACCACGAGTTCCCCGTTAAGCCAAACGGATACTCTTTCGCCTGTCATCACTATCCTGAAAGTATTCCAGTCGCCCACAGGATTATCAGCGATCTTAAGAGGTATCGAAGGATTTTTCTGATTGTTATACAATCCCCCAGAACCTACCTGTGCTCCCACCTCAACACGTGAGGTATCCCAAATCTGGACCTGTGGTGATCCCCTGAGATATATTCCGCTGTCGCCTTTTTTCGTGATCTTCCAGTCGACCAGCATTTCGAAATCGCCATATTCTTTTATTGAACAGAGATTATCTCCGTTACCGCTGAACCAGATGGCGCCATCCCTGACACTCCAGTTTACCGGCACTTTCTTATTGGCTTCTTCCTGATTCCCTGACAGTTCGGCAGGTTTCATCTTCGCCCTTGTAATGGGATTCCCGACCAGTCCCTGCCAGCCGGTAAGGTCTTTCCCGTTAAACATACTTATAAATCCGTCGTCGTCGATCATCGATGAAAGATACCTGCTTATCATTTCCCTGTTATATTCTGCTTCGGGCCCTGTTATCTTTGAAGAAGCTTTTACGAGTATCTCTTTCACATTTGTGCCATACATACCGTCTTTTGTGCCGGCTGCCGGAAGTGCGATACGCATTGCTGCGTTGGCGGCAGCGGCTGAAGTCGAAGGATCATCGAGATAACCTGCCACAAAAAAGAGCGCTGGATATGTTTTCAGTTGTGCTGTCTCATTGAGTATAACATTCTTTCTTTCGGCATTAAGGGCATAAGGCATTATTTTTCTGAACAGCAGCAGCTTCTGCTCGTCAGGCACATTTGCCTTTTTTATCTGCTGAACATAACCGTTGAAAGCCTGCTCTTCGTAATTTTTGTTCCCCGATGCACATATCTCATAGAGCGCTGACGATGCTGAATAATCTTTCCATGCCGACAATGTTTTAAAACATAACGTCCTCATATCAGGATCGCCGTTTTCGAACTCTGAAAGCACTGCGGAGAGAGCATTTCTGCCTCCGGTTTCAGAGAGCACAGGGATAAGTTTTTTCTTCAGGGCAGGATCATTCAGTGATTTAAGTATTTCCGAAGAGCGTTTTTCGGGATCTTTTACCTTTCCCGCTGCATAGACCAGCGCTTTCTGCAACTCGGGAATATAAACCTGGTTTGATGTATTTCCAAGGAGCTTGATGATCTCATCCTGATCATCTGCACCTGCCAGCACAGTAAGCGCACTGAATGCACTTTTACGAACAGATTCATCAGCATCTGAGGTAAAGGGCAGCACCTCTTTAAAGCTTTGTTCATTTCTCTTCCATGCCAGCAGGTCGACAGCGCTTTTCCTGGCTGCCGGCGATCCCTCCTTCAGCAGTTCTGAAACCATTGACATGTCGCTGCCGGTGGCCACCGTCATGAATGCATTTACAGCCGACAGCTGATCGTCTTCCCCCTGATATTTCTTCATAAAGCTGATCAGGTGAGGAATGGCATCACGACCCGATACTGATGAGAGAGCTTCAACAGCAGCTTCTCTTACTTTTCCTGACGGATCATCGAGAGCCTTTGTCAGAAGGGGCAGCGCTTCTTTATTTCCGGTCTTGCCCAACATGGTCAGAATCTCCGTTTTTGCATCCGTGGCAGCTTTCGGAAAATAAGCGCTCCATTTCTCAGCCACCAATGTCTGATCAAGCGTCCCAGTCATCCTTATGGCAGCGTTTCTGTATTTATTATCAGGGTGTGATGCAGCTTTAATGATCAGAGGGAAAGCAGCGCCGCCATGTAAGGAAGTGCAGAGTTGAAGGGCGGCTATTTTATTCTGGATGTTCGTTTTATCATTGCACTTCGCAATAAGAAGCTTTGATATCTTATCTGCAGTTTTCAGGTCTCCTTTTGTGCCAACAGTTTCAGCATAGGCAAGTAATGCTGATGTGGCACCGGTTCGTTCCCAGCGGAATGAATAGCTTTTTGCAGCTTTTAGGAGCACCGGGTATGCAAGAGGGGATCCGCTTTTTGCAAGGGCATTATATGCTGCTGATACATTATTAAGGTCTGTACCGGAGGCAAAAGCAATATACTCCTGCACAGCCTCGCCTGAATTCATTGAGGCCAGAGCGTTCATAACTGCTGCAGCACATGGAAGATCTTTATTCTTAAGTGAACCTGCGAGAATATGTTCTGCAGTCTTATCCCCGATTGTTGCGATAGCCGAAATTGCTGATGTACAGTTTTCACTGTCGGTGAGAAACATCTTCAGCGCTTCGGTCGTTGCTTCGCCTCCAGCCTGCTGCAGCTGTTTCATAAAGAAATCTTTTACTCCGCTATCTTTCCGGCTGATTGCACCGGAGATACACAATTTTTCCCACACCATCTTTTCTTTTTCTTTTCCGGGCTGCGACGCATACCTTGAAAACGATTCAGCGGCAAACCTGAACTTTGTATCATCGCCCGTTCCTGCGGGGATGATCCCGTCGCAGATCTTCTGCAGACCCTCCTCACCAAGGCTGTACATGTCATTCATGAGCTTATCGAGGTACACAAGGTCGTTCACCGGGAACTGTGCGACAAGATCAGCAACCTTTGTCTCAAGAGTCCTCTTATCCTGCGAAAATGAATGATAAGGCAGAAGCAGCAAGAGTGATGATGCGATTAAGTATTTAATTATTTTCATGGTCTTTTTATCTTTTATTTTTAGTCTTTGGTTCCGCTCCGCGGAATTTCCTCTCTTCGTTCGTCAATCTTTGATCTTTGATCTTTGGTCTTTGGTCTTAAATCGACCATGGTCCTCTCATTGGCTGGTTTATAAGCCTGTTGGCGCCGTCGTCATTGATAAACTGCTGTCTGACAGGATCATAATTCAGGTTCCTTCCCAACCTGAGTGCAATGATGCCCAGGTTAACTATTGTACATGACCGGTGTCCGTTTTCCTCGTTGAGAGCGAATTTCTTCCTGGTCTTCACTGATTCTGTGAAGATGCCTATCTGAGGTTCCGGGTCGGGAAGGGAATCGATAAGTTTGTCGAGGTCTTTAATATCAGATTTGAATCCTTTGAATATTTTGCCATTTGGTCCTTCGATATAAGCAGCATTCTTATCCCTGTTCTCGCCATCGAGTATTATCTGGCATCCATCGGCATAAGTATATGTTATTCTGCGCCATGAGCCCACTGCATCGTAATGTTGTTGCGGGGCATCAATTTCGACTGACACAGGACTTGTATTATCTTTACCGAGGAGGTATTGAACCGGATCGAGGTAATGCTGGCCCATATCGCCGAGGCCTCCTCCGTCATAATCCCAGTAGCCGCGGAATTTGGAATGGACTCTTTCCGGGTTATAAGGTTTGAAGGGAGCCGGTCCGAGCCACATATCATAATCGAGCTCTTCAGGTACCGGTACCGGCTGGAGGTTATGAAGGCCGCTCCAGTAGAATTTCCAGTCATAACCGGTGATCCCGCTGACGGTCACTTTCAGAGGCCAGCCCAGGGCTCCGCTGTCGACCACTTTTTTAAGAGGTTTGACGGTTGTTCCCAATCCATAGAACTGGTCTTTGAACCTGAACCATGTATTCAGGCGGAACATGCTTCCGTTTTTCTTCACTGCCTCCACCACTTTTATTCCTTCTCCGATAGTTCTTGTCATGGGTTTCTCGCACCATATATCTTTTCCGGCATCTGCGGCTGTTTTTGCCATTATGCCGTGCCAGTGTGGAGGGGTGGCGATATGGATTATGTCGATATCATCGCGGGCGATCAGTTCACGGAAGTCGTGGTACACTGAAATGTTTCCTCCTGCCTGGGCGATAGCCTGGTCGAGGTGTTTTTTATCGACGTCGCACAGGGCGAGGAGGCGTGTTCCCTCGTAGTTAATATGTCCGCGTCCCATACCACCGACGCCGATAATGCCTTTTGTCAGCTGGTCGCTGGGGGCCATAAAGCCCTTTCCACCAAAGACATGACGTGGAATAATTGTGAAAGCCAGTGTAGCGGCAGCCGACTTTTTAAGGAATTCGCGTCTGCCTGATTTATTGTTCTTCATATTCAAATACTATGATTAATTCTATAGATAATTACATCAACGGCAATGCATGCTGGATAGATTTCCAGAAGTCGTCGTCGAGGAGATATGCGCTTCCGAGAATTGCAGCATCCTCCTTCAGCGCTGAAAGGGCAACACGGCAGCTGCAACTGTTCTTCTTCAGCTTCTCCTCAAAAACCTCCCCGAAAAGGTTATAGGCATGTGAAATATTACCGCCTATGACAAGTATCTCTGCACCGAAATTCTGCAGAAAAGGAGTAAGAAAATCTGCCAGGCGGATTCCAAAATCTGTAAACAGGTCTTTAGCCTTCCTGTCGGTGGCTGCCATATCCGCCAGCTCTCTCACTCCGTTAAGCTCCCTGCCAGTGAGTTTCTTATATTCTCCTGTGAACCAGCGGGTTGAGAAATAATCATCGGCTATGCCATCGCGGTATGGGATATGATATACACATCCAAGCCGCGGCACCTCCCCGCCGTCAACGATTGGTATCTTTCCTGCCACGAATGCAGAACCGAAACCTGTTCCGAGGGTTATCGCCAGCGAACGGTCATAGCCTGCAGCACTCCCGGCCCAGGCCTCTCCCACTGCAAACGACGATGCATCGTTAATAAACCTTATAAGATAATTGTCTGAATCATCAAGGCTGCTGGAGACCGCATCGGCTATGTTCATGCCGTAGAGATTCTCATACTTGGTGACACCTTTTATATAACAGATGCCATTTACATAGTCGAAAGGGCCAGGCATGGCAAAACCAATACCCTTAATTTTTCCCTCTCCTGCTTTTGCTATTGAGGAGGCAAGTGTTTCTGCCCAAACGGAAATTATACGTGCTGCCTGAGCCTGGTTATTCACCTCAGCTCCTGAAAGTGTTTCCCTGAGTATTGTCCCTGTTGAAAGGTCAACAGCAGCACAGCTTATATGACTACCTCCGATGTCGGTTCCGACAGCAAGATTTCGCACCATAAATAATAATTTTTAAAGGTTTTCAATTGTGCAAAAGCATGGTCTGAAAGTACCTTTTTTTGTAATCATAACAAAATTTCAGATTCAATTTAAATATGGTGACGGAATTCATTGAAAAGTCGGTTTATTTATTATATTTTCGATGATAGTTTCTATCTGTTGAATAACCAATGAATTAAAATCCCAACCTATGCCAAAAGTAACTAAGGAAGATGCGCTTCTCTACCATAGCAGAGGCCGTCATGGTAAAGTTGAAGTGATACCAACCAAGCCTTATGGTACACAATTCGATCTCAGCCTTGCATATACTCCGGGAGTAGCATATCCATGTCTCGAAATTGAGAAAAATCCTGAAGACGCATATAACTATACTGCCAGGGGCAACCTTGTGGCGGTCATTTCGAATGGCACTGCCGTGCTGGGTCTTGGCGATATCGGCGCGCTGGCCGGCAAACCGGTTATGGAAGGCAAAGGACTACTGTTCAAGGTATTTGCCGATGTCGATGTATTCGACATTGAGGTTGATGAGAAAGATCCTGAGAAGCTGATCGAGATTTGTGCAAAGATAGCTCCCACCTTCGGCGGCATCAACCTCGAAGATATAAAAGCCCCTGAGTGTTTCATTGTTGAAACAAAGCTTAAGGAGATGCTCGATATACCGGTATTTCATGACGATCAGCACGGTACAGCGATCATTTCAGGTGCAGCACTGCTTAATTCACTTGAGATAACCGGCAAGAAGATCGATGAAATAAAAATGGTTGTCTGCGGTGCAGGTGCGGCAGCAATATCATGTTCGAGGTTATACAATGCCCTTGGAGTAAAGAAGGAAAATATGGTGATGGTCGACAGCAAGGGAGTTGTCAATACAAAGAGAAAAGATCTCAATAAGTTCAAACTGGAATTTGTGACCAGCAGGGATATAGATACGCTGGCTGATGCAGTGAAAGGGGCAGATCTGTTTCTTGGTCTCTCTGTAGCTGATATGCTTACCAGGGAGATGCTCTCCTCGATGGCGGCGAGTCCTATTGTATTTGCGATGGCAAATCCGAATCCGGAGATCTCATACGAAGATGCCATGGCCACACGCGATGACTTGATCTTTGCCACCGGAAGGTCGGACTATCCTAACCAGATAAATAATGTCCTCGGATTTCCCTATATTTTCCGTGGAGCTCTCGATGTGAGGGCGTCGACGATCAATGAAGAGATGAAGCTGGCAGCCTCGAGAGCGCTGGCTGCCCTGGCTAAAGAACCTGTTCCGGCATCAGTTCTAAAAGCTTATAACCTTGACAAGCTGGTTTTTGGAAGAGAATACATTATTCCCAAACCTCTTGACCCGCGGCTTATTTCCACTGTTGCCCCGGCAGTTGCTGAAGCGGCAATAAAAACTGGTGTGGCTAAATTCCCTGTAAAAGATTGGGACGCCTACCGGAAGAGCCTCGACCGAAGAACTGGGGAACATATTAAGAAGATAGGGGAACTTAATATATGACATCCCGTCCCGTCATGGCGGCATCGGCCCCCTGAAAAAGGCTCAAGATCAACCACATACATAATATAGTCCAGTAATTATACCCCCTTCAGGGGGTGCTGCGAAGCAGCGGGGGTCTTACTTCAGGGGGTGCTGCGAAGCAGCGGGGGTTTTACTTCACGGGGTGCTGCGAAGCACCGGAGTAATCCCTCGGCAGGATCAGAATATCTCACTATTTTTCTTTCTTTCTGAAACCTGCCTGCCGATTTTCTTTTCATACATCGACACTATCAGGTCGGCAGTTTCGAAGATACTGAAGCAGCTTCTGTTTATGGTTGCATCAAAGAGGTAATCGATATTTATCGATTTCTTTTCCAGGAAAGTAGTTATCAGGTTATGTCTTTTTTCGTCGGTGTCAACAACATACTCCTCAGCGGCTTCAATGTCCATCTCTTTCTTTTTCATCACGTTTTCGACCCTCCAGTAGAAAGGAGCAATAAGCCTAATATGCATCGAATCGGTAACATCGTGGGCTATTGAGACGCCTCCGCGGCCGACAAGAACTATATAACCGTCCTTACATATAGAGAGGACGACGTCCCGTATAGCTTTTTTCACACGCAGGTCGCTTACGAAGCCTCCGGAGAAAGCCATTATCATTTCGGACATGTTGGAAAGTTCTATGCCCTTATAAAAATTCTCCACCCTCTCAGTATTGGTATTCAATTCTTTAGCGATATCGTAAATAATATCTTTGTCGATCCATTTCCATTTAGCAGTCCCGGCTTTTCTGTTCAGGCTGTCGACGACACTTTCTGCCACCTGGCGGGCATCACAACCAGTAAGCCTCGATAAGGTAATAACTGGACCTTCTTCCGAAGCCGTTTTCCTGAGGCTCGATTCACGGTGTCGGTTATCAAAATAATCGAAGAATTTTTCCATCCTGATCTGTATTTTCCGGGTTATATTCTTGCAGATATTATTAAAAAGCCTTGTATATGCTTCTATATCTATCACTTATCCCGTATATCTGACGGATGGGGCATGAACTTGCCCCAGGGCGATCCCGCAGGGATTATTGACCAATTAAGATACAAAAAATAATTGAATCATACAATAAATATTATGTAATACTCTGATTTTATCAAAGTATTGATTCTCCCGTGCTGAAATATCAGGGTATTTTGCTACCTTTATACGGTTTAAATCCTTAATTAATAAATAAAACTTAAAGCTTATGGAATCTATTTTTTCCAAACCCGAAATTATATGGTTCATGGTCGGGCTCGTACTTTTCCTGTTAGAGCTTGTACTTCCGGGTTTTGTAATATTCTTTTTTGGCATCGGGGCATGGGTTACAGCTCTGATTTGCCTACTTACCGGGACAGGCTTCAATGTAAACTGGCAGATAGTCGTTTTCCTGGTAGTTTCTGTAGCCACGCTGCTCTCTTTCAGGAAACTCATCCAGAAGAAATTCTTTTATAACAAGGATGAAAAATCCGATTCTATAGAAGATGAGTTTACAGGCAGGGAAGCTGTAGCGATCGCTGATTTCGGTACTGACAGGAAAGGAAAAGTTGAATTCAAAGGGACACAATGGAAAGCCGAATCGGAATCAGATATCAAAGCAGGTCAAACTGTTATTATCATTGAAAAAGAGAATTTTAAACTAATCGTTCAACCTAAAATTTAATTAATATGAGCACTACATTTATTCTCGTCGGTGTAATATTCCTTGCATTTATTCTTATTGCATCGATGGTAAAAGTTGTCCCCCAGAGGACAGCTATCATTGTTGAAAGACTTGGCAAGTACAAGGCCACATATACTGCCGGGTTTCAGATCATCATTCCTTTCATCGACAAAGTACGATACAGGCACACCCTTAAGGAACAGGCAATTGATGTGGCACCTCAGATCTGTATAACCAGGGATAATATTGCCGTCGAGGTCGACGGGATATTATATCTCCAGGTACTTGACCCGCAAAAAGCTTCCTATGGTATCGACAATTACAGATTTGCATCCATACAGATTGCACAGACAACCATGAGGAGCGTGATCGGAAAACTGGAACTTGACAGGACCTTTGAAGAACGCGAATCGATCAATGCCGCTATTGTGGAAGCAGTTGATAAAGCCAGCGAGCCATGGGGTATAAAAGTGACCCGTTACGAGGTTAAGAACATTTCTCCGCCGCAGAGCATCCGCGACGCCATGGAAAAACAGATGAGGGCAGAACGTGAAAAAAGAGCCATCATCGCAGAATCGGAAGGTACAAAACAGGCAAAAATAAATGTTGCTGAAGGCGACAAGCAGGAGTTCATCCTGAAATCGGAAGGTGAAAAGATGAGACGCATCAACGAAGCTGCCGGACGTGCATCAGAGATTGAGCAGGTGGCCACAGCAACAGCAAACGGACTGCGTGCTATTTCAAAAGCCATCTCCGAAGAGAACGGCCTCAACGCTGTAAACCTCAGGATTGCCGAGCAGTACCTGAATGCATTTGCCGGACTCGCCAAAACAAACAATACCATGATCCTGCCATCAAATCTTTCAGATATTGCAGGAGTAGTTGCAACAGCAACATCGGTATTCAATGAAGTGAAGGATAAGAAGAAATAAAAGAAGGCTGTAGAGGCTTTAAATGCTGTAAAGGCTTTAAATGCTGTAGAAGTTGTAGAGGCTTTAGAGGCGCAATATGTCTCTGAAGCCTTTCTTATTTTACAGCCACTGCAGCCTTTATACCCTCTAAAGCCTCTAAAGCCTCTATAGCCTCTACAGCCTCTACAGCCTTATTCAAAGTGCTCCGTCCTCATAATGATCTCATTCTGAAGATCTTCCCCAAGGTCGTTGAAATAATCGCTGTACCCTGCAACACGGACTATAAGATCGCGGTAGAGTTCAGGATGCTTCTGGGCATCTTTAAGTGTTTCAGCATTGACAACATTAAACTGAATATGATGGCCGTCCATCACAAAATAACTGCGTATCAGTGCAGTCAGGCAATTATAGCTTTCTTCATCCTCAAAAAACTGGGGAGCAAACTTCTGATTCAGCAGTGTACCTCCAGTGCGCAGATGATCGATCTTTGATGCCGATTTTAGAACAGCTGTCGGACCCTGGTTATCGACACCCTGACTAGGAGAGATGCCTTCCGAAAGTGGCCGGAATGCTCTCCTTCCGTCGGCAGTGGCGCCTATTACACTTCCGAAATATACATGCGATGTGGTTGGAAGCATATTTATCCTGTGAACACCTCCTCTGGAGTCGGGTTTGCCGTTCACAGCATCGTAAAAGATCTCAAAGACATCAACTGCATGCTGATCGGCATAATCATCATCATTGCCATATTTTGGGGTATCATAAATAAGGTTATGCTGTATCTGTTCATTACCTTTAAAATCCGATCTCATGGCATTCAGCAGCTCTTCCCATGTTAATCTTTTCGTGTCATAAATATTGTAACGGACAGATGTCAGCATGTCGGTAATGCTTCCAAGCCCCACTCCCTGGATATATGTTGTATTGTATCGTGCGCCTCCGTTATTGTAATCTTTGCCATTGGATATACAGTCCTCGACCAGGAGAGAAAGAAACGGCACCGGCAGCCAGCTGGCAAAAGTCTTCATGATCACGTTATTTCCCCTGATCTTAATATCTATCAGGTAATTAAGCTGTTCAGTGAAGGCATCCATCAGATCTTTGAAGGTTCCATATTCGGCAGCAAAACCTGTTTTGAGGCCGACCTGTGTGTTTGTCAGGTTGTCGAAGCCATTATTGAGTGTCAGTTCGAGAACCTTTGGGATGTTGAAATAGCCTGTGAGCCAGTAGGCCTCCGTGCCGAAAGCTCCTGTTTCCACGCACCCTGAAGAGCCGCCATTGCGTGCATCGGTGATGCTCTTGCCCTGGCGCAGAAGCTCCTGGATTATTGCCTCGGTATTAAAGCATGAAGGTTGTCCGAAGCCTGTCTTTATAATGTCAAGAGCCTTGTGGATGAACCTGTCAGGATTCTTCCTGCTGATCTGCACCATGGAGCTTGGCTGGAGTATTCTCATCTCTCTGATCACATCGAGAATGATATATGACATCTCATTAACTGCATCTGTGCCGTCGGCTTTTACTCCGCCAAGGTTAATGAGGCAGAAGTCGGTGTACGTACTGCTTTCGGAAGCAGTAACGCCCATCTTGGGTGGAGCAGGATGGTTATTGAACTTCACCCAGAAGCAGCCGAGCAGGTCAAAGAGTTCTTTTTCGCTGAGAGTCCCGGTTTCCTTCTCAGTCTTATATACCCTGTAGAGATGCTGGTCGAGGCGCCCCGGGTTAAAGGAATCCCAGGGATTAAGCTCTGTTATCACACCGAGGTGAATGAACCAGTAATGCTGGAGCATCTCGTGAACGGTCTCTGGCGCATTAGCAGGCACTTTACGGCATATAGCCGCCATTAATGAAAGTTCTTTCTTCCTTACCGGATCATGCTCTTCCTCAGCCATGATGTCGAGGAGAACCGCATTCCGGTTTGCATACATTATTATTGCATCGCATGCGATCCCCATTGCAACCAACTCTTCATGCTTTTCAAACGCCTCCCGGTCATTATACCAGTCGAATGCTGAAATTGCATCAGCTATCTCCTCTTTAAGCTTTAGAAACCCGGTACTGAACATTTTATACCCCAGCACTGTATGCCCTGGTGCCCGCTGTTCCTGGAACTCAGTGAATAGCCCTGCTTTATATGCATTAAGCCATTCAGGTGTCATAATGTTCATGATCCTGTCGCGGTTGCTTTTTCCCTTCCAGAAAGGGATGATCTCCTTTTCATAAATTGCCTTCACCTCTTCATCAACCCTGAAGGATACCTTTTCCCTGGTATCAAGTATTTCAAGATCCTTAAGAGAATGGAGACTTATTTCGGGATAAGTAGATGTCTCCTTCGGGGCCGGTCCTCTCTCTCCCACAATCAGCTCACCTTCACCGATATATAACTTCTTGTTTTTAAGAAGATATTCGAATGCCCTTGCTCTGAGCACAGGAGCGGATAGTCCGCGGGCTTCATCGCTTTTGTAGAATTGAGTCATGAGCAGCGCTCTCTCCGGGGAGAGTTTCTCGACTGCATTCAGGCTCTGTTCTCTTAGTTTCTTTACTCTGTCTGACAGTATCATAATAATTTGTATTACATCGATAATCCCCGGACTGAAGTCCGGAGTTAGCCACCTATTTTGACCTTTAGGCCTGTTTCTTCAAAGTATTGCTTAAGTTCCTTCATCCTTGCAGGAGAAGGAGGTTCAACGCCATCCATCATATAAGGTATATTGAATTTCTTATATTTTGAAGCGCCCACCCTGTGATAAGGAAGGAGATTCACCTTCCTGATATTGGCTTCCTTTCTCCCGGCAAGAAAGTTGACCAGCATCTCAAGATGTTTATCATCATCATTAATCCCCGGGATGACCGGTATCCGGATCATCACGTCAGCGCCTCTGTCGAGTATCAGCTGAAGATTGCTGATAATTAACTCATTAGACACACCAGTATATTTCAGGTGCATTGAATCATCGAGGTGTTTGATATCGAACAGGAAGAGATCGGTATGAGGCAATATCTTAATATAGTTTTCGCGATCAGCATATCCTGAAGTATCAACGGCTGTATGATATCCCCTTCTTTTACAAGCCATTAGTGCTTCGCTCAGGAAACCGGTTTGCAACAATGGTTCTCCGCCACTGAATGTGACTCCTCCACCCGATTGGGAAATGAAGATCTTCTCCTTATCCAGTATGCCGGTGATATCCTCAGCTGAATAGAGCCTTCCTGCGGTTTCGGGGACCATGAATTCGTTCACTCCCACTTTATCTGTTCTCATCACATTTTCAGGTACAGGCAAAATACCCTCGGGATTATGACACCACCTGCATGAGAGAGGACATCCTTTCAAAAAGAATGTTACCCTTATTCCGGGGCCGTCGTGAACCGAGTAGCGTTTAACGCTGAAGATGAGACCTTTCATAAGATAAAAGACCAAAGATTAAAGACCAAAGAAAAAAGTAATAGTACGGGGAAGTCCGGTTCGGACGAGTGGTGTTTAGAAATTATAGAACATGAGGCAACAATAAAGACGGCGTCCGAGACGTTGCCAGTTGAAACGATATTTGAGATCGCGGTTCATATTCTGTTTGAGCCTGCAAGTTAAATATTTTTTATAATTTTAATAATCTGAAATGTCACTATTGTGTATCTGTCTGAAAAATTCTGCTGCCGAACAATAGATATGTTAAAAAGAAACTTATCCCTGATTATACTGTTTGTCTTCTGCATATCATCAGCCAGAGGACAGAGCCAGGGGAAGCATACTGTTTCCGGCTTTGTACGCGAGGCTGGCAGCGGCGAGCTTCTCACGGGTGTAAACATCTACCTTCCCGATCACAGAACAGGTACCATTACGAACAATTATGGTTTCTTTTCGCTTACACTCCCAGCTGCTGACTCTGTTGAGATCACTGCATCTTATGTTGGATTCAGGTCTGAGACAAGAAGGGTAAGCTTTCACAGCGATGCGGAGATGAACTTCGACCTGAAACCGAATGTGATGCTCGACGAAGTAAAGATAACAGCCGAAAAAACTGAAAGGATCAGCGAATCGGCGAGGATGAGCACCATGAGCCTCCCGGTTGCACAGGTAAAAAATGTTCCGTCGCTTCTGGGCGAGAAGGATGTTATGAAAGTGCTGCAGCTGATGCCTGGCGTTCAGAAAGGTTCCGAGGGGAGCAGCGGCCTTTACGTCAGAGGCGGCGGCCCCGATCAGAATCTCATAATACTCGACGATGCCATTGTATATAATGTATCTCACCTGTTTGGCTTTTTCTCACTTTTCAACGGCGATGCCCTCAAAAGCATAGAGCTCACCAAAGGGGGATTCCCGGCACGCTTCGGAGGACGACTATCGTCTGTCCTGGAAATGAACATGAAAGAGGGAAATAAGGAAAAGTGGCATGGCGAAGGCGGCATAGGGCTTATCTCATCGAGACTGACACTTGAAGGACCGCTGGTAAAAAACAAATCTTCGATACTGGTCTCAGGCAGGAGAACATATGCCGATGTGATATTATCCCCGATATTAAAGGCAACAGAACAGACTGATGCCGGATACTATTTCTACGATCTTAACGCAAAAGTAAATTACGACTTCGGCAGGAAGAACAAGCTTTACCTGAGCGGTTATTTCGGCAAGGACAAATTTCATGCAAAATTTGACGAGGGATATGATGAAAAGGGAGGGCTGAACTGGGGAAATGCAACTGCAACACTCCGATGGAACCACCTGTTCAGCAACAAGCTGTTTGCTAACACTTCAGCGGTCTTCAGCGATTACCGGTTCGGGATCACCTATGAGCTGAAAGACGAGGTAAATAAAGAGGACTTTTTTGCTGAGTATTATTCAGGCATCAGGGATCTTTCACTGAAATTTGACCTTGACTATATGCCATCGCCGGCCCACTGGATAAAAGCAGGAGCCATTACCATTCAGCACAGGTTCACTCCTTATGTATTTATCGAAATCGATGGTCCGGCTAATATAAATAAAAAGGAGAAAGAGCGGACTAACGGTTTGGAATCGGGTATCTATATTGAGGACACATGGAAGCCGCTGGCAAATCTGAAGATCAACGGGGGGATGCGCTTCAGCCATTTCCTTGCCAGCAGTGAGCAGTATCATTTTTTTGAGCCCAGGATATCTGCCGGATGGAAACTCCCATCCGATTTTGCCATAAAGGCCTCGTATGCCTCTATGAATCAGTATATACACATGATCTCAAATACGGGGATAAGTCTTCCTACCGACCTGTGGGTGCCAACCACTGACAGGGTTAAGCCCCAGCAATCGAGGCAGGTTGCACTTGGGGCAGTAAAGGACCTCGTTACGCCCGAGATGTCATTCTCGATAGAAGGCTATTACAAGAAGATGAACAATGTGATCGGATACAAGGAGGGTGCAACATTCATCCAGATCGAGGAAGCGGCTACGGGGGAAGGCATCAGCTGGGAGGATAATGTAACTTCCGGCCGTGCATGGTCGTATGGTCTTGAATTCCTCATCCAGAAAAAAGAGGGACGGTTTAACGGATGGATTGGGTATACACTCTCGTGGACACAGATGCAATTTGATTCATTGAATTTCGGAAAAAAATTCTATGCCCGTTACGACCGGAGGCATGACTTATCGCTTGTCGGAACATTCAGGCTCAACAAGCATATAACTCTTTCCGGCACCTGGGTCTATGGTACCGGCAATTCAGTTACCATGCCCGTATCGGTATATTCAGCACCTGAATATGCTGATCTTTACATTGATAACTACAACTCTTCAAGTAATGTGAAGGAGTACGGTCAGAAGAATAATTACAGAATGGCGCCCTATCATCGTCTCGACCTTGGGATCCAATTCCACAAGCAAAAGAAGTGGGGCGAAAGGATCTGGGAGATCTCTGTATATAATGTTTATAACCGGAAGAATCCCTTTTTCTATAATATTGAATACTATTCGTTTTATGGCCGGTCGCATACAAGGCTGAAACAGGTAAGCCTGTTCCCTATAATTCCATCCTTTTCTTATTCCTTTAAATTCTGACAATGAGAAACAGATCATTAATATATTATCTGCTGCTTATTCTTCTGCTTTCAGGAACGGGATGTGAAAAATATATTCCGTTTGTGAATGCTCCTGTTTTTGAGCAGAAACTTGTAATAACATCATTTATTTCACCTTCAGATACCCTCTCACGGATCTACGTCAGCTCCAACCAGAGGCTTTACGGTTTTACTGAGCAGCCAGAGTATCCGGGAGATTTAACGGGAACGATAAGTGACGGAACAAATGAGATTGAACTCGACACAACATCCTTTGGCCTCTCTTTCAGCCATGACAGGATGCCTGTAATACCCGGCAAAACATATACTCTGAAGGTAGCTTCCAGCAATGGATTATATGCTGAAGCAACTGCTACCGTTCCACAGCAAAGGGAGATATTAATAAAAGTGGATACAACAACCCGGGAGACCGATGACTATATGACAGTAAGTATTTTAGCTCTCGATATTGAATTAACTGATTATCCGGGTGAAAAGAATTTCTACAATGTTATCGGCAAATTAACGGGGTACAAATCGACCTCTAATCAGAATAGCATTAAATCAATAAGGTATTGGTTTGAATATATCGATGATAAAGTTGCAAGCCCTGATAACAGGATAAAGCTAGAATCCTGGGAAGTACCTTCCCTTAATAATTATGATTCTGCTTTCATAGATATCATTTTATTAAACACTGAAGAATCATATTACCGGTATCACAAGTCACTTAAAAATTACGATAGTGGCGATAATCCATTTTCCGAAGCGAGTCCTGTTTATTCAAATATAGAAGGAGGCCTGGGAATATTTACTTCGTATACGGTGGATTCGTTGGTATTCCGTCTAAAATAATCTCTGCAGACTATTCGAATAACATAATATATTTTTCGATAAATTTATGGTCAGGTTCTGAAAACATAAATGCGCTACAAACCATTTATCAGGTTCCATTCACTTGCAATCCTGTATATATTTCTCATTTTCACAGGATTGGACGAGAATGTGTCAGCACAGCAGAAAAGCCGCTATACAGTCAGCGGATTTATCAGGGAGGCAGGAAGCGGTGAACTACTCATCGGAGTGAATATATACCTGTCCGATCACAAGACAGGAACAGTTACCAACACTTATGGCTTCTACTCTCTCACGCTTCCCGCAAGCGATTCTGTGACCATTACAGCTTCATACGTAGGCTACAGTCCCGAAATAAGAACAATAGCACTTCGTAGTGATATGGAAATGAATTTCGATCTCAGGTCCGATATACTTCTGGCTGAGGTTAAAGTAACTGCTGAACGTGAAGAGCGTACAAGTCAGACTGCACTTATGAGCACTATTAAGGTTCCTGTAGCAAAGGTAAGGGATGTTCCTGCATTCCTGGGCGAGAAAGATGTTCTGAAGGTTATTCAGCTGATGCCCGGCATACAGAAAGGATCGGAAGGGAGCAGCGGCTTGTACGTCAGGGGCGGTGGACCCGATCAGAACCTGATTATCCTGGATGATGCGATAGTTTACAACGCCAGTCACTTGTTTGGTTTTTTCTCATTGTTCAATGGAAGTGCCCTCAAGAGCATTGAGCTCACCAAGGGCGGATTCCCCGCCAGGTTTGGAGGTCGCCTCTCATCAGTTCTTGAAATGAACATGAAAGAAGGGAACAAGGAAGAATGGCAGGGCGAAGGTGGCATAGGATTTATTTCATCGAATCTCACGGTGGAAGGACCACTTAAAAAGAACAAATCGTCATTACTAATCTCGGGGCGCAGAACCTATGCGGACCTGTTCCTCCGACCCATCTTTAAGCTCTCTGAAGAAGAAAACATGGGATACTATTTCTACGATCTTAATGCAAAGGTCAATTATGATTTTGGCAGGAGGAACAAGCTCTATATAAGCGGCTATTTCGGGAAGGATAAATTCTATGAGAAATATAAATCGTCGGGCTATTCAGAAGATGTGGGATTCCTGTGGGGTAATGCAACAGCCACCTTGCGCTGGAACCATCTCTTTAACAACAGGCTCTTCTCAAACACATCAGCAGTCTTCAGCAACTATTCTTTTGGCATCTATGATAAATATAAAGTCATTGAAGAAAACAAGAATTATTTTGCTGAATACTATTCGGGGATAAGGGATTTAAGCATTAAGAGCGACTTTGATTTTTTGCCCGGACCTGAACATTGGATCAAGGCAGGAATTACAGGAATTTATCATCTATTCAAACCTTATGCTTATGTCGAAGTGGATGTTCCGAAAGATGTTAATGAAAGGGACATTGATTACACTGAAGGCGTCGAAACCGGTATCTATCTTGAAGATACATACCAGCAGTCAGATAGAGTGAAGATTAATGCAGGTATACGATTCACCGGTTTTTTCACTGGTCGCAAGAACTACTTTAATCCCGAACCACGCCTTACTGTTGCCTGGAAAATATTGCCCGACCTTGCAATCAAAGGATCATATGCTTCCATGAACCAGTATATCCATCTGCTTTCCAACACCGGGATAAGCCTCCCCACCGACCTGTGGGTGCCCGTAACCGACAGGATAAAACCTCTCTCGTCGAGACAGGTTGCAGCAGGAATTGCCAGGGATATCGACAAGCATAATATTGCAATATCGGTAGAAGGATACTATAAAACGATGAACAGGGTTCTCGGGTACAGGGAAGGAGCCTCATTTATTGAGCTCATGGAGCCATCGGATGTTGAGTTGCCAGACTGGCAGGATAAGGTAACTGCCGGATTATCATGGTCGTATGGAGCAGAGGTACTTATTCAGAAGAAAAAAGGGAAGCTTACCGGCTGGGTAGGTTACACACTCTCATGGACAAAGATGAAGTTCGATTCGCTCAACTTCGGAAGAGAGTTCTATGCAAGATACGACAGGCGTCACGATATATCGGTGGTAGCTACTTACAAGCTAAATGACCATATAAATATTTCCGGCACCTGGGTTTACGGTACGGGCAATGCTGTGACCCTGCCTCTATCGGAGTATTATGCTCCCTATCACAGGTTCGAAACAGAAATTCCTGCAGGAGAACCGGATTTTGAATATTACGGAGTACTCTACTCGATGGAGGCAGAAGAGTATGGAGACAAGAACAACTTCAGGATGAAACCCTATCACAGGCTTGACCTTGGGATTCAATTTCATAAAAAGAAAAAATGGGGAGAAAGGACCTGGGAGGTTTCATTATATAATGCCTATTCCAGGCTTAATCCATTCTTTTATTATTATGATAACGGCGGTGGAACGGGCAGGCTTAAATCGGTTAGTATATTCCCTATAATACCTTCATTCAGTTATTCATTCAGGTTCTGACCAGCTATGAAAATAAATTCCTGCCTGGCATTGATAATATGTACTTTCCTGCTTTCGTGTGAGAGATACCTCGATAATGTAGAACTCCCCGAATTTAAACAGAAACTGGTTTTAAATTCTTTCCTCTCGCCACACGATTCAATATCTTTCATTTCAGTTAAGTCGAACAAAAAACTTTATGGCGCTTTAAATCAGCAGGAAGCGACCGGATCATTGACTGGTATTCTTTCTGATGGTTCCCGTGAGATAAGTCTTATTAAGGCAGCTAACGGATTCACCTTCCGGAAGCAGGACATGCTTCTTGAAGAAGGGAAGAAATATACACTGAACATTTCGAGTGATAAGGGGCTGCATGCACGTGCCAGTACCATAATTCCGGTCAAAAGAGAGGTGAAGATAGAAATAGACACCTCAAGGGTATTTTACGACTATGGAATTAACACTGGTCAGGGGTGGTGGGAACTGAGGGCTGATATCTTTCTGACAGATTACGAGGGGGAGGAGAATTTTTACTCTTATGCTGTAAGGCAGGTAATCTATAACTCCTTATATCCCTGGTATCCCTATGATTTCAGTTTCTATCCTATGGAATCGACTGTATTCAACGATAATAACAGGGATGGAAAGAGGCTATATGTAAGTACAGTTAATTATTCTGATGTTAGTGACGATGATTCATCGAATCTTGTCGTTTATATCCTGCAAACCGACAGGGAGTATTACACCTATCATCATTCGATGGACAGATTCACCAGCAGCGGAGATCCCTTTACAGAGATATCCCCTGCATATTCCAACGTTGAGGGTGGACTCGGTATTATGGCATCATATGTTGTCGATTCTCTGGTGTTCAGATTAAAATGAGTGAGGTTCTTTAATTCCGGACATTTAACAAATGATTAACAAAACATTAACCTGGCATGATGCAACAAAACAGCATCTGTACCGTCTTTTGTACAGAAAAGAGTCTATTCAGAAGGCCGTTCGGCCAATTCTACGATCAGGTTTATAGTTAATCACGGAAAGACACCGCCCGGTGCCCTTCCGCTTTTTAACCATACTGACTTCAAAGGTTTGTGATATCCGAAATTATTTAACTTTACCGGGCAGAATTGAGTGGAAGAATGAAATTAACAACCGCCATACTTATTTCTTTTATTTCAGCATCAACGTTTGCGGCAGCTGATAATCAACAGCCAAAAGCAATGAAGGGTGTTATCGATCTTTCAGGGTTAAGCGATAGCGACCAGTTCACTGTCAGGCTTAATGGCGAGTGGGAATTCTACTGGATGAAAATGCTTCGTCCCCACGACTTCGCAAAAGGTGTTTCAAGACCAGATATGTATGGAAAGGTTCCGGCCTACTGGACAGATTACCCTGGTGAAATAGTAGGTGACGGGAAAACCGGTTATGCTACATACCGCCTGAGAGTCATCCTTCCTGAGGGATTCAGAAAACCCCTGGCCTGCGATATGCCTGTATTTGACAGTTCATACGACCTCTATATAAACGGGAGATACCTGGGATACAACGGCATCCCCGGAACTTCATCGGAGGATACCAAACCTGAGTACAGGCGTGTCTTCTTCCGTTATGAACCTGTTTCTGATACACTTGATATAATTATTAATGTATCAAATTTCGATCACCGTCGCGGAGGCTTCTGGCTGCCTGTTCAGATCGGAACTTTCAGCAAAGTTCAGAAGAAGCTGGCCAACAACTGGGCAATGAACTGGTCATCGGTAAGTCTGCTCATAGGATTCTC
>Ga0116171_10001592_pt1 | contig 22328 bp, 27 predicted proteins | sample AD_JPNHW2_MetaG_FD_89798 | JGI IMG/M metagenome (GOLD analysis project Ga0116171, IMG submission 89798) | Active sludge microbial communities of municipal wastewater-treating anaerobic digesters from Japan - AD_JPNHW2_MetaG | ecosystem: Engineered > Bioreactor > Anaerobic > Digestate | place...
GGGGGTGGGGTCACTTCCTGGCGAAAATTTCTCGTTTGAAATCGAAAAATCATTCTTTCGTCGGAGACACTTCTATTCATGATGTTTTCCACGATTCGTCAAAATTTTAACCGGACAGTAGTGGGTACCTGTTATAAAGCTTTTTTATTCAGTGGGTAAGGATGGATCTGAAATAATGAAAAACAGTTTGAAAAAAATGTTCTGCGCTGCTTTTTGTTTTGCTATGCTGGTGGTGCCGGCGTTCGCTCAAAATGCTGAGACCGCCGATGCGGTTGTCGGGCCGATTCTCGACAATGTTGGCAAACTGACCGAAATGACCGCCGGTTCAGCCGATCTCGATCTCAAGAAAGCCATCGATGGCATGAAGCTCAATCTCGACGGCATCATGGGAAAATCTCTCGGAGCCAACGATGAAAAGGTTAAAGCGACGATCGATGGTATCAACACCCAGGTAGAGAGCCTTTTGCAGAAATCACTCGGTGAAAATGGCGAGATGATCGCTCAGTTGCTTGAATCAATCAACGGCCAGGTAGACACTTTTTTACAGCAGACAAATGAATTCACCAACAAGGTCGTTGAACAGAGCCTTAAAACCGCCAACGAAGCTACTGCTCAGGGACTTGAAATGGGCCGGCAGCTCACAGAACAGGCCCTGCAGGACGCCAGTCAGACAATGAATCAAGCGCTTGAAGAGGGTCTGCAGAGCGGCCAGGACCTCAGCAACCAGATCATCAACGAAACAATGCAAGACCTGCAGAACCAGTCATACGGCACCTCTGATTAACGGCCACGATGAACAGGGCCATAAAACAAGCCACGGATGAACACTGATAAACACAGGATTGAGCTGGAGTCAGCAGCACCATACACACTGCTGACTCCAGTGAATTTTTAGTTATTTACTGCTAGAAGTGAGAATTGAAAGTGGGCTTCGCAAGTCATGAAAACGAAAGTCTTCTGATCAGGCCGAAAGACTCGCCTGAGGCAGCAAAGGTAAGCTGATGAAAAATGCGGAAAGCCTCGATCTGACCTTTCTCGTCGATAACAGTTCCGGGCCTGGCTGCGGCGCTGAACATGGCCTGTCGATCATTGTTGAAACTGATGACACCTGTCTGCTTTTTGACTCAGGCCAGAGTTCTCTGTTTAAAAGCAACGCACAGAGTTTCGGAATCGACCTTGACCGTATCAGACTCGCGGTTCTGAGCCACGGCCACTATGATCACGGTGATGGTTTTGAATACTTTGCCGGCCGCCGGCTGGTGTGCCACCCGGAAATCTTCATTCGCCGCTATCGCGAGAAAAACGGCACCTATATCGGGTTGAGCTATGATCGACATCAGGCTGAAGCCTGGTTTGACCTGCATTTAAGCGCCAGGCCGGTTAAACTTTCAGATTCAATAACTTTTCTCGGTCAGATTCCGCGGTTGAATGATTTTGAGGCAAAACAGACACCCTTTTATGACGAAGCCGGTCAGCCTGATTTTGTGCCCGATGATTCGGCCATTGTTGCTGAAACCGCAAAAGGCCTGGTGGTCATCGCCGGCTGTTCCCATTCGGGTATATGCAATATTGTCGACTATGCCTGCTCTGTGACCGGCCGCAATGATATCGCCGCAGTTATCGGCGGCTTTCATCTGAAAGAGAGCAGCCCAGCAATCGAGCCGACAATGTCTTACCTGCGAAGCAGAAACATCAGACTTCTGATGCCATGCCACTGCGTTGATGCCTCTGTTATTCAGCTTCTGCATGCAGAAATGCCCTGCGAACCAGTTTTTTCGGGTCGCAGGGTCGGTTTTACCAGTTAATTCAACTTTTCAACTTAAAATGCAAGGCATTCTCTGAACTTTTATTTTTCGCGTGGGAAGGGCCAGGCCATGATGCCGCCTTCCATGACTTTGCCGTTGGTATAGCCGTTTTGAACCAGAAGTCTGGCCGCCTCGTAGCCGCGCAGAGAGATTTGGCAGTAGCAAGACTATTTACCTTGTTGAAGGGCAAAAGAGTTTAAATTGCGTATGGGGCTGCTGGTATGAAGCTAGAAAGTCAGCACCTTGTCGCTGTCGATTACCCACTGTGCCAGCGCCGGCATGGTCGAATTCTCGGCTCCGGCAAAGTATGGCTGATTCTTGTAGATACCGCAGCGTGCCATGCGATTGACTGATAAGCTTTTCCGGCGGCAGTTGAGCTGAATTGAATTGTCAGGGCTTTTTCTGCAGCCATTCAACAGTTTTGCGATTTTCAGGGGCGGTTGCCGGCAGGCTGAAATCCCAGATAACTTTCTGATTCAGGTGCTTTTCAAGTGCTGCGATGATGCTTTCGCCGAAGAATGGCGGCGGGTTCTTCTGCAACAGTTCGACTGCATCATGCCATGCCTCTTCCGGGTCACTGGCCATTCTGGCTTCGAACCTTTCAGTTAGTGCCGCCCAGTCAGTTGTGGCATCGCCGCTGTCGGGACACCTAAGGTCTGTCTCTGCTTTTTGGGCTGCTGTATTTGTGACGATTGCGTTGTTGACCGCTATCGGTGCTGCAACGATCTCCGGCGCTGCCAGACTATCGAGAAACCAAGTCATGCACACGAATGCAATCATGATTATGCCCGCCGACAGGCTGCGGCTGAGTCGGTTGCGAAGCTGACGATAGAGAAATGCCAGCAGCAGAAATGTACACGAGATTACTGCAATCAGCTGATTTGGAGGCAGGTCGGCCTGATAGGAAGTCGCGATGCCCATGATGGTGGCGAATGATGCAGCCAGGACCGCCAGCAGCATTCCCTGCAGCAGATGCCTGGCCAGCAGAAGGGCTGTGGCGGCCGGTACTACCAGATAACAGAAAACCAGCATCACGCCAGCTATTCTTGAGGCTGCGGCCACCGTCAGACCAAGAAAGACAAAAAACAGCAGTTCATAGCGCCAGGCGCTGATTCCGAGAGTCATAGCCGATTCTCGGTCGAGGAATGAATAGAGAATCGGCCGGTAGAACAGCCCCATGGCCAGCAGTGCCGGCAGCATTACCGCACAGATTGTCAGAAGGTCGCTGTTCGAGGCAAACAGCAGGTTGCCGTAAAGAATCGCCTTGACCTTTTCTAAACCGAAGCCGCTGTGTGCTACCAGAAGAATGCTCATGCCCGACGCGAAAATGAAAATCGCGCCGAGAATCGTATCGCGCGGCAGTCTGGTAAATTCATAGGGGTAAGCGAGAATTGCCACGACAAGAAGGCAGAACAGGGCCGCTCCGGCAAATGGGGGCAGTTCATGCACGAGGGCGAAGGCAACCCCGAAAGCCGCGACTTCTGAAAGCGTTACTCCGATGAATACCATGCGTTTCAGAACGACGAAGATACCGAATACCGAGAAGGTGGCCGCCATGAGAAATGCTGCTGGCAGAGCGCCGCCATAAATGCTGACGACGCTTTCAAGACTGGTGAGGTTGAACATTTTTGTATTCCTTGTCGATGTGCCTGAGGTTTCTGGCTGAAAGAAGGGCATACAGAGCTATGCGACTTGACTGGCCCTGATATAGACGAAAAACCTCGTCAGCAAGCCCGATAATCGGTTCGAGGCTGTGCTGTGCAAACAGAACGGTTTTCTGTTCTTCTCTTGCAAGGCGATAAAGCAGTTCAATCAGGTCGAATTCTGACTGCTCATCCAGACCGGCTGCGGGTTCATCCATTATCAGAACTTCAGCGCCACTGACCAGAGCCCGGGCAATCATGACTTTCTGCCGCATGCCGCCTGATAGCTCGTTGAGAGTTCTCTCTGCATGCTGCAGCAGCTTGAAGCGTTGCAGATATTCGTCGATCTGCTCACGCATCTGCCGGTCAGGTTTCTGCCAGAGGCCCAGCCTCGGGTAAAGGCCCATTGTGATAACTTCTCTTGCAGTAACCGGATACAGGCGGTCGAGAGTCGAGACCTGCGGCACATAGCCCGGCGGTTGCCGCAGAAATGGGTGGATGAGCTCGCCGCTGATCGGCGGCAGAAGGCCGAGAATCGTACGCAGCAGGGTTGTTTTGCCAGAACCGTTTGGCCCGATGAACGGAAGAAACTCGCCTTTTCTGATCTCGAGGCTGATTTTTTCGACCACAGCCTCATTGTCGTAGCCAATCGCCAGGTCTCTGCAGATTATCAGACTGCTATTGTCATCTTGCTGCATCATTGCCCTCCATAAGACCGGCACGCCGGGCGCCCGTGCACAGCTGCTCGACCCAGAAATCCATGAGTTTTTCCCAGGCGTCTAACCCTGGGCGTCCGCCTACGTAATAAGGCAGCATGATTGCCTGAGCGCCTGCGTTTGCAGCAACCCGGTTTACCGTCTTTTCATCGAAATAATCAGCAGAAATGACCAGTTTGATATTGTACTGCTTCATGGTTTCTCTGAGCGTGGCAAAGTGCCTTGGCGAAGGCGGAATCCCGGGCTTGGGTTCTATGAAACCACCCTCGATGAGGCCGAAATCATCGAACAGATACAGCCAGTTCTTATGGTATGAAACGATTCTGGTGCCGCGCAGCGGCCAGAGACTGCCAAGCCAGCCGCCCGCGTAGGCTGAGAGAGGCTTGCCTTTATACTGTTTTTCGGCAAGAAAATTGAGCAGTTTCCCGGTCTTGTGCATGTCGAGAAGGGTCTGTTGCCCGAGAATGCCGATCAGTTCACCGCCATACAGCTTCTGACATAGATTTGCGATGAATGCGGCGGTATTGCGGTCGAATTGATCCTTTTGCTGCGGCAGGTTGCGGCCAAGACCGATTCTGATATTATCGGCGGCCTGTATGATATTGAGCGGGCTTACAGTTACATGCGGATTGCCATAAAGATGCAGCCCGCCCTCGATATGGGAATAGGCGACCGGTTTATCTTTGAGGTTCATGCCGGTTGCTGCCGCCACGTAGCCAATTTCGCCGCTTCTTATACGGCGATTGCCTGATTTATCGACGGCCGATGGCAGCCACATCTCCAGGTCGAGACCGGTTGCAATCAACAGGTCGGCATTTCTGAGAATTTCGACGAACGATGGCTTTGGTCTGACGAAATGGGCATCCTGGGTGCCTTCGACAATCGCCCTGACTTCAACGGCATCCTGCCCGATCACACGGGCCAGATAAGCGTAATCAGGAAGCGTGGTGACGATCTTTAGAGGGGCAGCCTGAATGATCGGGGCGACGAATAACTGAACAAACAGAATCAATACGGCTATGATGAATTTTTTCATTTTTATCTCCTGGTTATCAGTAACGGTCGTGTTTATGCGGCCCGGCTGCCCAGATACACTGCAACATCAGACGCTTTTCATCAGGCCCCATGTTGTGGCCTGATTTGTAGTTGAATTCAAGACGATATTTAACCCATGGACTCTGCTGCCAGGTCATATAAGGGCAGACCTGCCACTCATGCGGGCTTTGGCTGACAACTGCCAGAGGCGAGAGAGAAAAACCCGGAACCGAGGCATACTTCTGACTGTCTGGTTCGTAGTAATCTATTCTCACCCCTGATTCAAGCTGCCGATCGAGTTTCCACTGCAGGTTGGTGTAGCCGCCCCAGGCAAAGATGCTGTCTTTGCTGCCGGTATCCGGCGTCAGAATATCCTTTTTGACACCATAGAATTCGGTTCTCCACATAAAATTACGGTATTTCATGTTGTCGGCCGGTTCCCACAGATGAGTAAAATCGAGGCCAAACCCGACAACCGGCCTGGTTGAGTCCATGGTCATGTTGCCGGTGCCCTTTTTGATTGTCCAGAGGTCGTTGACTCCGGCCAGTGCAGTGAGGCCGATTTCCTGATATGTGTCTTTGCTGATGTCGCGGAAAGATTTAAGATGCAGAAGCATTGATGGCATACCCTTGGTATTGCCGGAGAACAGCCGGCCGTTGGTGGCTTCAGTGAGCTGCATGGTGAGTTCATTGGTTGTCTTTCCTGAACCGCCCAGCTGCCATTCAAATGAAAGGCCGTTCTGTACAAGGCCGCCGTCACCGAGAATCCGGCGCATTGCCAGCGGAAACTCGGCCTGATCGAGGCCAGCCTGGTGCCAGCGATGAACGATTCCGAACTGCTGTCTGAATTTGCCTATCGTCAGATTGAGATTCGGGGTAATGCCATATCTGGTGATGTAGGCTTCGCCAAGGTTTGAGTTGTCTTCTTTGACCGGTACTGCCCCTTTAAATCTGGTGTTTGGGTCGAGGTAGGTTTCGTAGTGAACCCCGAGATTTCTCAATGTGGCGTCTGAATGGTTTCTGGTGCCATCGATGCTCTGCAGTCGATAAAAAAAGTCACCAACAACGCTCAATTCAGGATTCTCGGCCTGCCGGCTCAACTCACCGGCAATGAATTTTCTGTCTGAATCATTGTTGATGGTGTTTGCAGGGGAGTCAGCAGAACCTGCGGTTGTCTCTATGGCGCTCTGTCTGAGAGCCATGAGCTCAGCATCTTCTGAAATTGCTGATTTCGAGGCGCTCTGTGCTGACAGTTCACTGATTTGAGCAGTCAGAGAGGCGATCTGCCGTTCATACTGCTGCTGCATCTGCTCGATTCTGTTTTCGAGTGCGTTCAGTCGTTCTTCGCCTGTATTTCGTGCCAGACAAGGCTGAGTCAGAAGAAGTGAAAAGTTCAGGAGAAAAAATAAATAGAAAAATTTTGTTCGCAATGCATTCATGATTGAACCTCTGAATGTTGATTTGATCGGCGTTGATGGCGTCGGAAGAAAAACAGGTCACGATTCATCTTTGCTGCTGGATCGCAGTCATGCTGAACAATAGCTGCAATATCAGCAGTGTCAGGACATGCTTTTTGTGCGACCGGGCTTTTCTGCCGTGTTGATCAAAAAACGCCGGAAGAATGAAGAATTATGAAGAATTCAAATCAGTTGATCAGAGCTGGCGGGCCACGTGGAAGTGTGGCTAAGGTGGGTTCGTTAGAACAAATGCTTTTTAATGGCCGGCCAAGGGTTGAAATATTCTCTGAGAAAGAAACGGTTAGAATTCTGGCAAGCCCGCTGGTAAAAAACTGAGATGCTAGGTCGCAAAAGCCGCAGAAGCCTGTGTTGTGTCCCGCTGTTTTTATTGCGGGTCGATCGGTGTCGTCGTCGTTTGCAAAATGATGGCTGCAGCAGGAGTTGCAGCTTGCCTGCCTGTTTTCATACCGGTCGGTAACGGAGATTTGCTTCAGCGCAAAATGCAGGGGAAAAGCGATCAGCCAGGCTGAAAGAATGCCCAGAATGAAGATCGCACAGAAAAGCTTCAATTTTCTGGTGAAAATTCCCATGCGCTGCAGAATGCCACAAACCTGTTTTTGGGTCAAGCAAAATAGCATAAGCCAAAAAACCTCTTGCGAAATTTCTAGTGTTATTTTATAATACAAAACAGGAGGTAGTTATGAAAAAATCTGTTTATATTATTGCCGCCGGTTTTGCCGGCGCCATTATCGCGGCAATTGTCATGGTTCTGCTGATGCCTGGCATGATGATTCGTGAGCAGGCAAGCCCGTTCGGGTTTGAGGAAACGGTCGAGAAAATAAAGGCGGCCGCAGAGACTGAAGGCTGGGTTATTTCAGGAATTTCTGACCTGAGTGCTTCGGTGAAGAAGCATGGAAATTACGATCTTTCCTCCGTTAAGCTGATCAACATGTGTCAGGCCGACCATGCATTTAAAATACTCAATGAGGACGCGAACAAAAAAATTTCTGTTTTCATGCCCTGTACGATAAGCGTCTATAAAAAATCAGACGGAAAAGTCTATGTTGGCAGTATGAACGCCGGGTTGCTCGGAAAAATGTTTGGCGGCACCGTCGCTGAAGTCATGGGAAACACAGTGGCTGCACAGCAGCAGAAGTTCATTGCATTTCTTAACTGAGTCCAGGAACGACCAGAATCTCCTCTGGCAACTGGTATGGGCGGCACTTACGCCAGATTGCCGACACACAGCAATCCCGCCCCGGTCTCGAATTGCCGTTCGGCAGTTCGAGACTTTTTTTACCTAATTATTGGCATTTGCCCTTAAAAAAATACAAATACTATCTTTAAAAACCAAATCCTGTAGCCATTTTTAAAATTTTTTTATTGGCAAATGCCAAAAAACTTCTTGCGCTCTTAGAAGTGTTATTTTATCTTATAAAAGTGGGTACAAAATTCACAAACTAAGGAGTAGAATATGCCAGGTTTTGACAGAACAGGTCCGAATGGTCAGGGGCCGATGACCGGCCGTGCAATGGGTTGTTGTCAGACTGTCGATCAGAGCGGTCCCGTGCCGGTGGGTCGACGTGGTGGCTGCGGTTTCGGTCGTGGCGGTGGCAGGGGTCTCAGGCAGGGATTCGGTCCTGCTGCCGGTCGAGGTCGCTATCGTAATATCGAAGCCGGTTTCGAGCAGGTTGAGTCTGTGGATTTCGAAGGGCGCGAAGATGGCAGAATCGAAATGCAGAATCAGATCGATTCGCTTAAGGTGCAGCTCAACGAGATCAAAGACCTTCTAACCGACAAAGCCACAGAAAAAAAAGAGAAGTAAAGGAAGCAGAATATGAGTCAGACCGGCAGCAGCCCTTCAGTCGTGAGGCCTACAGCCCATGCAGCAAAGACAACAGGCCGTGCCAATGCCATCTGAAACCGCTGCCGGCAGACTTCTACCCGGGGGCCGGCTTCAACCGGTTCCGGCGGCCGGTTCGCACGCCGGCTGTCTTCTTTGTGGGGCAAAAAACCCGCTGTCGATGCATTTGCAATTCGTGGCAGACGATAATCATGTCGTGTATGCTGATTTTCAGGCGCACAACATGCTGCAGGGCTACCAGGGCATAATTCACGGCGGGGTTACCTGCGCCCTGCTCGATGCAGCCATGACCCACTGCCTGTTCAATCGTTCTATTGAGGCAGTCACGGGCGAACTCAAAGTGAAGTTCATACAACCGGTGCCCTGCCGCGCCTGTCTGCAGCTTAAAGCCTGGGTGGAAAAGGCATTTCAGCCTCTCTATGTGCTCAGGGCCGAACTGCGCTGCGAGGATTCTCTGCTTGCCAGTGCTGAAGCAAAATTTATGCAGACTGCCACCGATTATTTCGGCTTATAATTGCGATTTTTCTTAAGGCTTCGGTGGGTCATGCTCAGGTATGCTGCGGCCGTCTGACTATGTATGTGCATGAATTCAGCCGTGCATGATTTGTCCATCGAGAGAAGCCAAGATCGCGAGCAATAGATGAGTGCTGCTGAAAGAAGCGGCTTGCCGAAGGCAAAGGCCAGTTCAGACCCGATCACCGCAGGACCTGACAGCGTCTATCCTGATGCTGTCGAATATCGCCGACCTCCTGTCAGCAAAAAGCATTCATACAGAAAGCTTTTATGTCTCCAGAGAAAGGATGGAGGCAAGCGCCCTCCGGCTGATAGGCCGCGTCATCGAATCCTTGAGAAATACTTGAGAAATACTTGAGAAATACTTAAGGCACTCCAATATAACATCGGATTGAAAAGGAAACGGGTCGAAGGGGGCAAAATGACCAATGCAAAAAAACATTTGCCTGCACTTTGATGAAGAAATTTTTGGTAAAATCACAAAATGGCTGAACCTAAATTCGCTCCCGGCTTCCGGATTTCATTTACTGATCTGCTGGTTCTGATCGGCGGAGCAACCGCTGCAGGTCTTTTGTGGCAAATCAACGCCGGCCTGGCTGTTCTGCCCGCCCTGCCGGTTCTGCACTTTTTTCTTTTCTGTAATGTATTTCGTATCGAGCGAAAAAAAGAACTGATCTGGGCCGCATCCTGTATCATCTCGAGTCTGGCGGCCATGCAGACCGATTACCTTACCTCTCCGTTGTTCATAGGCTATAATTTCTTTCTGGCCGCGATTCTCATTGTCATTGAAACCAGAAGCCCCGAATATCACGGCATTTTCTGGAAGCAATTCAACCCGGATCTCGAAAACCACTGGCATCGCAAAAACAGCAAGATATCCTGATCTGCATCGCTTGCCGATCTTAAAATTTTTATGAATATCTGTCTTTGCATGTTGCACTTGCCGCGCCGGCGTGCTAAATTCATTCAGCACTTTTGAACCATCAATCGTTGCTTTAACCCGTACACACACGGGCCAGATGCCGATTTTATGCGTTCAGCATGCCGGAGTAGCTCAGGGGTAGAGCAACGCCCTCGTAATGCGTAGGTCGCGGGTCCGATTCCCGCCTTCGGCTTTTGTGCAAAAAACCCGCGTCAATAGCGGGTTTTTTTATTAGGGTAGGCGAAAGGGTAGGCACTTATGTCAACTATCTTTGAAAAGCGGGGCGTCTGGTATTACCAGTTTACAATTAACGGAAAGCGCAGGGCGAAGTCGTTAAAGACAAAAGACAAGCAGGCGGCCAAACGTCTGCAGAAACTCAACGATGCGAAACTTGAGCAGCGAAAACTAGGTCTTGCGCCTAAAAACGTAAAGATCGCCCAGGCGCTCGCCGATCTGCTCGACCGAAAAAGCCAGGCGCTAAAGCCTACGTCGTTGTGCCGGTATAAAGAAATGGTGCGAAACCTGACTACAATTCCTGTTGAGTTTGCGCACAAGCTTACTGTTGACGATCTAAATGACTACATCGCCGACCGCCGAAAAGCTGGCCGGGCAAATCAGACAATACATACTGAGCTTGCTATTTTGAAGGCAGCAATAATCCGGAGCTGCCCCCGAGATCAGATTGAAACGCTGTTAAAAGAGTGGCCGGTCATCAAGAAGACTATTGCGAAAGGGGAAACCGTAGACTATTACCCGCTCGAAGACATCGAGCAGTTGAAAATCTATTTTCGCGGCAGAGCTTTTGAGCGGTTCTTTCTTTTCGCCTTATACACCGGATGCAGGCGGTCTGAGGTAAACGAAATGCGCTGGTCGTCGGTGAGTTTGGGTAGCAATACTATCAGGATCAGGAATATAAAAACGGAAACGAGCGGGAAAAACCAATATCGCACAATCTCGATTCACCCCGGCCTGACTCCTGTTTTAGCAAATCCCGGCGCCCCCGTGGATCTGGTTTTCCCAGAGACGCAAAAGCATTCTCGTAACTGGCCATTTCAGCAAATGGAACTCGCCTGTCGCGACTGCGGAATACAATACAGGCGCTTCCACGGACTGCGGCACACTACAGCCACATACCTGCTCGCCGCTGGCGTCGATCTGCGCGAGGTCATGCAGTTGATGGGATGGACGCGCATCGAAACGGCGCAGCGATATATTCATTTGGCAAAAGCAGCGGCTGACAAAATGGCAAGGCTGCCATATTAGGGGTTGTATGGTGCCGGCTCTTCGTCTGGCTCGATCGCAAAGGTTTCTTCGCCGACTGGGTAGGAAATATCCTTGGCGAGGTCGAGCTGGTGACGTTCGGCATACTCAGCCTTCTTGCCGACATTCCACTGGGAAACCGGTCGATAGTAACCCATAACCCGCGACCAGACTTCACAGCGCTGGCGCGGTAGCCAGCCATTGTCAACAAATTGGCTTACAAATTTCTCGGGGATCACCATTTGCCCGGTCATAACAGCCGAAACGAACGCTTTTGGTGGCGCCTGGCCGCTGTCTAGCGCGGCCTGCAAGAGTCTTTCGAGTTCTTCGTTGTCATCCATGGCTTACTGCTTGACCTGGTAGACAACCAGGGAGATAGTATCGGTTCCAGCCTGAAGCGCTATAAAGCCGCCGGTTTTGAAAGAAACTGAAAAGTTCGAAAATTCAGGCAGGGAAGCGTCAACAGTTGTTGTGCCGATGGCTGCCCGAAAGGTATCGGTTGTGCCCTTGGCTTGCAAAACGGTAATGCTCGAACTATTCCAGATGGCCGGGATTATGAGGGGTTCTGACGCGGTTACTGAAACGATCTCAGTGTGCCCGGTGGCTCCAGCTGGCAGGTTTCTTAAACTCTCGGCATCCTGCCCGAAAACAACCATCGCGACCGCTGCCAGGCAGAGCAGTATTGGTGTCAATAATTTTTTGTTCATTTTAGAATCTCCATTCCAGCCCGGCCGCCACGCCTTTTTCTGGCCCGGCCGGGTCTACGCCACCCCAGATAGTTAGGTCTTTGGTGGCTCGTTTTGCGATTACCGGGAATTCAAGGTCTCTACGGCCACGTCGTCCGGGCCAATCGGCCGATTGGTTGGCTCCGGCGGCAAAGGGTTTGCGGAAATGTTTTCTATCCCGCTGACCTTGGCCTTCATCGAGAGATACCAGGCGATGAGTTTCTGGGCGGCGGCAATTTTATCGGTAGTGAATTCCTGCTCAAACTCTTTCAGTTTCTCCAGGTAAACAGTCAGCTTCTCGTCGCCCGACTTGCCTTTGATGCGGCCATACCATTCGGCTCCCTGGAAAACCATGCCGGTCACCCAGTGCGAGGTAGGCTGCCAACGATCCCAGGCGTCGTTTCCTGCGTTGGCCTGCGCCTTGAAATCTATAATCTTATTGATCAGGAACGTGAACGCGACGACCGACGTAATAAGCAGCGTCTGGTTCGCGGTAATCCAGCTCAGAAACTCGGTCATTTCTTTTTCTCCTTGGTTTTGAAACACTCGGCAAGCGGGCACCTTGAGGTCATTCGCTTACAGTATCTGCACTTCGAGTAATCCGATCCGACGCTCTGTGCTTTTTTTACAGATTCAGAGTAGCCGCTATGGCTATTGCCTCTGATCAGGTCTTCGAACAGACTCATGCAGCGTCGTCCAGGTCGATGATTTTCAGCCTGAACTTTTGCGGCATTACTGCGTGAAGATCGGCGAGGGTTTTGCCAGATTCTGTGACGTCTGGTTCCCCGTCTTTGTTAATGTCGGCCATGGCCCGGCCTGCTAGAATGCAGCCCTGTGTCTGGGAATTGTAGTTTCCTCGATGCGTCAGGATTCCGCTGCGGCCAGAAACCCCGGCTATCGCGAAGTGCTCTTTGTGCTTTTCGCTAAACCGAGATTCGACCAGGTATTCCCCGGCCGGGATCCTGCTGACATTTCGCCGATTGTCTTTCCAGGGCAGCTCAAGGGTAAAGGCTTTAAAGATTTCATCGGTTCCGCCGAAAACGTATAGCCTGCCAAGAGTCTGCTTTTTCGACTCGGCCAGGCGCACAATCACCCAGTTCCGAGAGAAGTCCTTTATAGCCATGTAACCCCCTTGTCGAAAACAGCCAGCCAGACCCACAAGCGCATTAGCGGATCAGGGAAGCCGGCGTAAGTTCTGCCCCTATTCAATCGAATCATCGTATAAGTGGGCGCCATCGGATTCATGCCTGTTCGCGTGTAGCTTCATCAGCTTTCGCACGCGCCGGTTCATCAGGAACTGGCTTGTCATAAAGTGGTTGGCACGCCAGCCCATCACCAGAAGTGCAATTACTGCAACTGTGACGGGCCAGTTTTCTACTGCGTATTTCAAGATGGTAGCGTCGAGCATCTTTGATTTCTTTCCGGTAGGTAAATTCTGCGTTGGCGGCCATGAGCGCAAGAAATATTGCCAAAAAGGTTTCCAGGCACATTTCTAAACCCCCGCGAGATTATTTTACAGGCAGAATTTTCAGGCTCACGCTGTCGCTGGAGGTGACGATGGTCACGCCTGCCCCCATTGGAACCAGTGTGGCTGTGTCTTTGAGGATCAGAATCCCGGCTGACGGAGTAGCCAGAGAACCATTAAGATACACATTATCGCTTGCCTGGACGATGCAGAAAGCTGGCGAGGTTGAGCCAACGGTCGAACTGAGAAGCAGGGCCGATGCGCTCGAAATGGTGGCGGTCAGAGGGGCCGAGGGCATGACATAAGCAGGGGTCTGCGGAGTCAGGGTTGTTTCGGCGTCAGGCTTGTTGACGGAGTGCGTGTAATAGTCGTCGGCAAAGGCCGCTGTGCCCAGGATAAGCATAATGGCAAAAAGAACAATTTGAAACTGTTTCATGGTGTGCTCCTTCTAAAATAGGTTCCTATTATTAGGGCGCCTGGTTGCAATTAAAAAAAATCCCCTGGAGTTACCCAGGGGAATAATGAGGATTCACAATTCAGAACAATTAAAGATTATTGATCAGCCGCTCAAGCTCTCCGATTGCCGTTTCCGGGTCTTTCGACCGGCTATTGCTGCCGACATCGCGGATCAGTTGCTCTACGGTATTCGCCTGGCCCGGCATGGCTCGCTGGAATTTTCTTTCGAGCTTTTTCCCGAGATCGAATTTGTCGTCGAGCGGATTCCTTTCTGATTTTTTTTCAGTGATCTGGATTCCCTTTTCTCGCAGCTTTGCAACGGTTGCCAGGACGCCTTTACCGCGTGCGCGGAGTTCATTCTCGGCGTCTTTCATTGCCTCATCGAGCGTGGCAAAGCGATTGGTTTTGAGTGTCTTGGCGATAAACTCGCGCTCAGAGAGATCCTGGTCTCGGTCGCCGTCGGTGTATTCCTGGATCATTTTAATTCTCTTGACCAGGTGGTCGAGGCTTTTGGCTTCGCCCTCGGCGGCTTCCAGCACCATGTCGTAGGGGATTTCTCTGAGGTTTATGCCAAACATCTTCAGCGCTTCCAGTCCTGGCTTGGTGATTCTGAGCTTCCCATCGCGGTCAACTTTTACCGCTCCGACAGGCACGCCCAGCTGTTCGAAAAACCCGGTGAAAAAAGTCTGCTTTTTGGCGTCTGGAACGGTGTTATTTCCCGCGACTGCCCTGAAGAATTTAGCCATATCCGGGCCGAGTCTTGTCGCCTGTGGGATCATCGCTTGCGCCACTGATCGCCCGAGTTGGGCGGTCATCGGAACGTCGGCTTGGTAGGCACTCGATACCCCGGCCATCCCGAGTAATAGTTGCATGGTCGGATGAATGGTCAGGAATTCTGCGGAAAAGTCTTTGACAGAAGACTTCCCGTCGATCACTTTTGAAACCGCATCGGCTACCTGCAGGTGACTCAGGCCTTTCGTCGAAAGCCAGCGTTCCCCGCCTTCCGGGCCATCGTCCTGCCCTACCAGGATTCTACCGTGAGTCCTGGCAAGCGGATCGAGGTTCTTGGCTTCCTGGATTTCTGAAGCAAGGCCTTCTTTTTCCTTCGGGATCAGTCCGCCCAGGCCGGCCGCCACAAGCGATTTCAGGAACAACCACACGAACGGTCTGCTTGTTTCCGACAGTTCGTCCAAAAATCTCGCATCCTGCTCTTTCATCCCGACCAGGCGTTTTGCCATCGGGAAAGCACCCTTGCTGATCGGGTCGGCAAGCATCTGTTTGGCCAGGCGAGAGCTGTATCCGAGGAATGGGATCGTGGTTCGCATTACAGCTCCCCAGGCCCGACTGCCCTTGGTTGGCCTTTGGCCTCTGAGGTAGGCCAGGGCGGCCGGTAGGTCTTGCGTGTTGAACGCGTAATCGTTCACGACATCGTAAATAAACCGCTCGCGCTCTTTGCCTGACAGCTGTCTGCTGTCGGCTATCTGTTCGCCGACTGACCGCATGATTCGTTTCATCGGCAGGTCGGCCGCTCCGGAGAGATTCAATTCCTTGAGGAAACTTGCCAGGGTCGAGCCGACCGGCACGCTATTAGTAAACCATGCGCCGATAGAGTCCGTGGCCCTGGTCAGGAAGCTCTTCTTGCCGTCTTTGTCCTGGTAGGCCAGAGACTCTGAATATTCGCCTTCGCTTTCTGGCGTATATTTCTGCCATGTGCTCGGCTTGGCGGCTCCGGCTGTGGCCTTTGCCAGGGCTTTAATCGCCAGGACGGCTTCGCCTGGGTTTTTGGTTGACCAGTCTCGCAGGAATTCAACCATGTGGAACGGCGCGGCCATGAGATCGCGGGCAAATTTGCCGGGGTGGTAAAGCATAGCCTCGTTCATGCGATTAGTGACGCCATCAATCATCTGAACCGCGTCGCCGAATTCTTTCATGCCGGGGTCTTCAAGGCCCACCTCGCGAACCTGCTTGTAGAAACCATAAACACGGTCTGGGAGATATATTTCTTTCCCCCTGAATTTGCCGAAATTCGCCACAACCTTCTTGCACTCGTCGTAGCCGCCGGGCATGTCTGGGATATCTTCCCAGTCTTCGACCAGCAACCCACGCTGGTCTTCGACTTGCTGCATCCAGGCATTGGATGCCTCAGCCCTTATCTCTTTGGTATTTTTGGCAATATCGGCTTTTAACAGATTCCGCGTGTTGCCCTCTGCTCCGGTTCTCAGTTTCTGTGTGCCGGGTGTTTCTTCAATCCATCCGTTCGGAATTCGGCCAAAGGCGTCAAATGCTTTGCCCTGGCTCGGTATATTGTCAGACTCGAAATAGTGGTGAACGTAGCCATAATGCCCTCGGTTGGTTCTCAGGCGTTTCAGTTCGGCCTGTAGCGCTGCCGGGGATTTGAGCTCTCCTTTGGCGGTCTTGATAATCCCTTCCAGGGCAACCGTGTTCTTTCCGATCATGTCGGCTGGGATTTTCAATATCTTGTCGAGCAGGGATTCGAGTTCCTTATATTCGGCCGGGTCGATTTTGCTGTTAATTTTTTGTAGCATCGAGCGGGCCTCGCTCTCGGAACCCTGAATAGCAGAGCTTGCCGCGCCCAACTGCTTATACCTGGCCAGGAGAGCAATCGCCGTCTGCGCCTTGGCGTGCGGAACCACAACGTCAACGAAGTGCTTCCGGTAGTCCTCGTTTTCCTTGGCGCGGTCGGTCATTAAGCGCTTCCAGTTAGGGGCCAGGGTATTGAAAAAGTGCTCGGCGGCCGCTGCGTGTTGCCCCGGGATGTATTCATACTCGCCTGTGTCTCGGTTGTATCGGCGAATCCCTGGCGAAGGCTTCAGGGTGTCGTTCTGCTCGTCGTAGGCCATGTTTTCGGCAACAGTAAACAGCATGCGCTCAATTGGCTTGGCTGCCTGGAAGGGAGCCAGGACGCGTGCCGCTTTTTTCAGCAACCAGTCTTGTAAGTCGCCTGGGCCTGTAATTTTCCGGATCATTCCGGTTATTACGTTTTTATCGGCGTCCAGGTGCCCGAGAATTAGAGAGTCCTCGGCTTTCCGGGCCTTGACCGCTCTGGCATTCTTGTTATTGTGCTCCAGCTCGAAATCTGTGCCGGCATCAGGATTCAGCCTCTGTGCGCGTTCAAAATCCGGGCGCTTGCGGTCCGCCTGTGAACGGGTGTCGCCCATGAAGCCGCCTGCGATTTTCTTCAGTGCGTCAGTCACTTTTTCGGCCTGCGTCTTGGCCGTCTCGGCCAGAGGCGGCATTGGTTCGGGATCTGGATCGAACGGATCGGCGGGGTCATTTCGATTCTCGCTCTTTGAGTATAGCGGCTGCCCTTTTGCCTTGACCGCGCTTCGCATTTCCGGGGTGATATCGAATGCGGGCACTTTGAGGTTCTCGCCGCGATAGAAATCGGTTTCGCCTGCGGGGAAAATTTCGGTCTGCCCGACTTTGCTGCCGAACTTCTTGATATATTTCTCGGTTTCATTCTTCAGGATGCCGTCATAAAAACTCTTCATGCCATCGCCGCCGATTCTGAGGTCGATGTTTTTTAAAAGCCCAACATTCCCTTCACCCCACATTTCCGTGTCGTAGTTTGAGCCAGCAAACGCTCCTTCGCCTTTGATGATTTTTTGCGCGATTTCTTTGCCAACGTGCTCTTCGAGCGCTGCGTCGGAAAGGTTTTCTTTCGTGATTATCGCCCGGCCATCTTTAAAGGCGTCGATTCTGTAGCCGTCTGGTTTTTTCGTCCACCGGATGCTCTCGATTTGCTTGCTCAGATCATACCGCTTCGCCTGTTCTTCGCCAGGCGTCCAGGCAATTTTATCAAAGCCATTTTCAGCAGCCCATTGGATCATGCGCTTCATGCCCAACATCGCCCATCTGTCGGTTTGTTTCAGCGGCGCATTGGGAGCGGCGTGAGTCATGGTTCGAATAAGGCTCTGGTGTTCGTTTTTAAGGTCAGCCCACCGCTGCTTTTCTTCTTGCGTTGCTTCCCTGCCCTTAGCTTCAATCTCTCGGCTTTGAGCTTCCAGCTCCTTGATTCGGCTCTGCATCTCGGGCTTTTTATAGCCTTTTTTCCTGCCTTCCTGGTGCCAGTCGCTTTGGATTTCTTCAATAAACAGAGTGCGGGCGCCGTTGGTGTCTTCGCGCTCGTTAAAACGTATGGGCATGAGGACGTTTCCCTCGTTCCAGTGGGGGCTTTTATAAGCTGAGTGTCCATGCTGGTCAAAGGCTTTCAATGCTTCTTCTTTTGTGTCGCCGGATGAATATCGGTTTTCCGAAAGAGGGCCGGGGCCGAATACCCCCCATCGGCCCGTGTTCATTTGGCGAACCTCATAGCCCGCCGGCAGCGCTTTGGGGTTAGGCAGTGTTAGAAGTAACTCCCTGTAATTCTCCCCGCCGGGAACTTGGTAGCCTTTGTATTTCTGAGAATCCTCGCTCGGCTCGGGGTTTCTGATTATGTCGCGATAATAATCTCGCAACTCATTAGCCTTGGCTTCGGCTTCAGCAATCGCTTCGCTTTCGTTGTCGTAATAAACCGGCTGTTCGTTGTCTTTTTTTTGCGAACCAGCCAAGTTCTTTGTCGAATTCAGCCTTGAAAATTTCGTTATTCTCATAGTCGTAGGTTATGATTTCCTCGTTATCACGAGACATCCAGGCCGCCTCGTTTTCAATCCATTCGTGTTCTCCGTCCATCGCGGCCGTGGCTTCTTCCAGTGTGTCGAATTGCTCATCGTCGCCGTTCGTGCGACGGATTTTCCAGCTTCTCTGTCTGACGACTTCTTTCATCTGAATCTTATTCGCGTCGAGATAGTCTGCCACATCCTGGCTGGTAACCTGATCGTCCTGTATGCTTTCCAGGTGTTCAACCAGGCCAGACTCGGCGAGTTCGTCCTTCTTGAATTTGCCGACGTGCTTCTGGATCGCGCCGATCATGTCGGCTTTGCTTGCCTTTTTAGGCAGCATGCCAGGAGTTTTAAGAGTGCGCTCCATTTCCGAGTAAACATTCAGGCCGCGGGCCTTCGAGAACTTGGCGTCCGGAGCCGTCGGAAAAAGACATAAAATTGCCCAAAAACAAAATTTGATCTACAATGAGAAGGTATAAGGAGATTTCTATGACAGCAGCAACAACCAAATTAGAAGAAAAAATTCTTTCCTTGCCATGCGAAGATAGAATTTACCTCGTTGAAAAGTTATTAAAAAGCCTTAATTTGCCAAGTCCAGAAGAAATAGACAAGGCATGGGCTGAAGAATCAGAACGAAGAATTGATGAAATTGAATCCGGAAAGGTTCAGACAATTCCAGGAGAGCAGGTTTTTCAAGAGATTAGAAAGCGGATCAAAAAGTGAATTTTGTCTTTCATCCATCAGCCCGCGAAGAGTTAAATAAGGCTGTTGATTATTACCAAGACAGCGCAAAAGACTTGGGCTATGATTTTCTCGAAGAAGTGTATGCTGCAATAAAGAGGATTCAAGCTTATCCGGAGGCGTGGAGCCCGTTTTCTTCCAGAACTCGTAGATGTTTGATACATCGCTTCCCTTATACCGTTGTTTATCTTTTAAAAAACAATGAAATCTTGATCATCGCAATTGCTCATTCTCACCAGAAACCAAATTATTGGCAAAAACGAATAGCAAAAGATGATTCAAAGAATAAAAATAAGAAAAGCAGATAACAAGTGCGTAGACGCGGAAAATGATGCCGGATCACGGGTCTTGCTTGCGCAACACCCGCGCCCGTCTCGTTTTTCCGCTCACGACTGGCGTTAGGTCCGCTGAAAACAAAGACAAAAATTCTCACACAATCCGGCTCTACGGGCGGCAGAAGAAGCTATAGCGGCATTGAATGGTTGAAAGATTGAGGCAATTTAGGACAAACGAAGAAAATCAAATAGTTGCAAAAAGTTGCACAATCAATTGATTTTAAGTATTATTAAATTAAGATTAGGTTGAAGGAGGCCAAAATGGCTATCGCCATTAAAATTTCTGATTCATTAATTTCAGAAGCCAGGGTCTATAGCAAGGTCAACAATCGCTCTCTAACAGGACAAATTGAATTCTGGGCAAAAATTGGAAAGTGTTCAGAAGAAAACCCTGATTTGACCTACGAACAAATTAAAGAGATTTTGCTCGGACTCGAAGAATTGTATTCTGGACAAAAAATTGAATACAAATTTGGATAAAGATGAAAATTTACCAATCCCCAACGTTTTTCAGGTACATCAAAAAGGTCGATAAAAAATTCAAGACTGAGATTGACACACAAGTCCGATTTATTGCAGAAAATCCAGAAGTCGGAGAGCAAAAAAAGGGTGATCTGCAAGAAATCCGAGTTCATAAATTTAAATATTCAAATTGCCTATACCTGATAGCTTACAAACACGAAGATGATGAAATTCAGCTCGTAATGCTCTCCACACACGAAAATTTTTATAGAGATCTTAAAAAATATATCAAAAAATAGCCTAACATTTGCGTCGAGGCGGAAAAACCGGCCGGATCACGGGTCTTGCTTGCGCAACACCCGCGCCCGTCTCTCATTTCCGCTCACGACTGGCGTTAGACCCGCTGAAGACAAAGACAAAATTTACTCACACAATCCGGCTCTACAGGCGCCAGAAGAAGTTATGACGGCCTTGAATGGTTGAAAAAATTTGGACAATTTAGGACAATGAAGACAATACAGGCGCAATGCAACTTTGCGGTGAACAAGTGTATTTATAGTGGACTGAAAGTATAGATTAAAAAGTTACCTGGGCTGGGCGCCTTCGATAATGTGCCTGAAATCGTTTGTCACAGTCCTTGACGATCGCACAATCAAAGGCAAGTCCAGTGCCAATCGTTTTCAGGCGTGGCAGGTCGATCATGAACGGCCTAAACGGTCTTTTTTCAAGACAAATGAAGACAATCAGGACAAATTTAGGGCAAAAATTAAGATGATAAACAGCAATCGAAATCCGCTATGCCGTGTTATACTTTTAAGATGAAAATGACTCAATACTTTCAGGCTACCAGACTGCGCCCAGACAGGTCAGTCATCAAAGATGAATGGATCTTATTTGTAATTCAAAACCCAGAAAAAACTCTCATTCAAACGGATGGCAGAATTAAAAAATGGGCCAAAATTTCTGAAGCAGGCAAATACCTTCGAGTAATATTACTTGAAGACGGTGAAACGATTCACAACGCTTTTTTTGATAGATCCTTCGGAGGCACGACAGATGAAGGTTAAATATTTTCCAGACACCGATACGGCTTATATTGAATTTAAAGACGGAGAAGTCTTTGAAACCAAAGAGATCAGCGAAAATGTTTACATAGATGTTGATCAACAGGGCAATATTGTAAACATGACTATTGAACATGCTAAAAGAAATGCCGGTCTCAAAGAATTTTCTTATCAAGAAATAACACAAAAAGTAGCTTAGACAGTCTAACATTTGCGTCGAGGCGGAAAAACCGGCCGGATCACGGGTCTTGCTTGCGCAACACCCGCGCCCGTCTCTCATTTCCGGTCACGACAGTCGTTACCCGGTCAGGAAGCTTGTTTGGCCTTGCAGGCCGAAGCCAGTTGTTAATTATTCGGAGCCAAGGAAGCTGAAGCGGCTTTACTGGAAAGTTTGACTTTTGGGAGGCCGATGCCGTTTTGTGATTTTACGGAAATATGCGAGCCTTAACTGCCTTTGAGCGGACATCTAAATGTTTCTGCCAAAATCCATGGACAATTTGTCGCAGCATGCGTTAATTTGTAAGCAGATGATGGATTTAATGACATCATCGGATAAATGTTTTAGAGAGCCGGACGAACCGGGTTAACAAGTCGGTTCGAGCGGACAAAGCTTCGCCCGCTCAACCAGTCGTTATGCGCAAATAAACAAGAATTAACAACCATCCAGCACGATTGGATACGATAATTGGCATATGATTTGCAATATGGTAAAATGGATTTGAAAGAGGAGAACCAATTATGCACGGAGTAAAAGATATCATCAGGGATGCGGAGTCGCTTCCCGCTGAAGATAGGATTGCAGTCATTGATTCTTTGTTGCGCACACTTAACAGAACTTCTCCAGAAATTGATGCAGAGTGGATAAAGATAGCAAAAACAAGATTAGCCGAACTCCGTTCCGGCAAAGTTACGCCAATACCTGGCTATGAGGTTTTTGCCAAAATAAAGAAGCGTTTTGATAAATGAAACTGTCTTTTCATCCAGCCGCTGAGTCAGAATTAGACCTGGCTATCGACTACTACGAAGACTGTCAACCTGGCCTTGGGAATGATTTCTCTCTTGAGGTATTAACAGGGATTCAAGCAATTGTTGAATACCCGCGCGGTTGGCCGGCTATTGAAGATGATGTGAGAAGATGCCTGGTAAATCGTTTCCCGTTTGGCATTGTTTACAGTGTTGAAGAAAATGACGAAATATTCATACTTTCAATAATGCACTTACGCCAGAACCCAAAACACTGGAA
>Ga0116171_10001594_pt1 | contig 22308 bp, 18 predicted proteins | sample AD_JPNHW2_MetaG_FD_89798 | JGI IMG/M metagenome (GOLD analysis project Ga0116171, IMG submission 89798) | Active sludge microbial communities of municipal wastewater-treating anaerobic digesters from Japan - AD_JPNHW2_MetaG | ecosystem: Engineered > Bioreactor > Anaerobic > Digestate | place...
GTTTTTCTTTAAAGCTGCTACAATACGTTCATCCACCTTTACCATGATGTGTTGCGGAAGAATAGACGGGTCGTCGTTCAAGGTGGTTGTTATCACATTACGCAGGTCCAATTCCACTCGTTCGATTTTTTCATCTAATTCGCGAAGGGGAAGTGCCAAATCGAGTCGTTCCTTGATTAATAGGTTCTCGATGGCATCCATGATGGTCCGCTGGCGTTCTGATATGAATGCTTCGAAATCATCGACAGTGAACGGGTCCCGAAGCAGTATGTTGAATGCGGTCGGTGAGATTAGATGTGATTCGAGGATGGTTCGAACCCTATCTTCCCCGTTCTCCCTGATTAGTTCGGGAAGGTATGAATTGGGTAGATGGTCAGCAATTACGTTGCGGTTGGTATCACTTGTCAGCGGGGTTCGATTGAGGATTGTGTCAATCGTACGGTTCTTGAGGTGCTTCTTCCCCCAGGACCCGGGTACGATGTGGTGGTCATCAAGGTCACCGACCTGTGGAATCTCACCAGTAACCCAATCCCGAGCGCCTTGGATGACAAGAAGATTGAACACCCCGTTATAGACGGTGGTTCCCTTCTTCGTCTCTCTTCTTAGGTCAAGGTTGATGAACTGTCTACTAAACTCAGCAATTAGCGGTGGTTCTTCGGCATCGTTCGCGAACCATGCTTGCATATCAAGGAAATCACGGGTGCTCGTAGCCTCCACAGCACCAGAATACCGGTTGGTGAATACCGATGCCCAATACCAATGACGCAATTTACGCTGAGCGTCCAGTTGGCGCGAGGCTGGGAGCGACCTTATATGGGCCCTTAATGCTGAGAATACCGGGATGTTTGTGACATATGGGAAGAACGCTGGACCGGTTACTCCGTACTCATGAGGTGCTGTAATACCTTTATGGAGCCTTCGATGGCGTCTATCGCCACGTTCCATAATTGGGTAAACTCATCAATATCGTGGACGAGTACATCCTTTCGTAAAGAACCGTCCATCTCGCGTACCACTTTCTCCGAGCCAGGAATAAGGTAATAGAGATACTTAGGAGAACAGTATGCCTGTTTCAGAATACTCATCGTCTGTAGGATATATACGTTCATCCGGTCGGTATTTACAGCACTTAAACGAGGTGCTACCTCGCGCCACATATGCTTCAACTGTAATCCCTTGGGCTTGAGCAGAGCGTTGATAAGGTCGAAGGCATCCAAACGTATGCCGCGACTATTAATTTGTGTGAAAATGTCGCAAACCTTGTCTATGGCCAGGTCCTTGTCCAACTCGATGTAGGAAATCTGGTATTGGGTTGTAATTCCCCTCAGGTGCTCACCGAATCTCTTGGCATTCATCATGTTTGTTCGTGCTTCGACGGACGCAGCCGTATCCCCTGCAGCCTCGAACTCTCGAACCTTTTCGTTCCAGTACCTCTCATAGTTCTGTGCCCAATTTGGAAGGCTCCACCCAGGAGCGCCAATGGTAGACAATGGGAAGATGTGAGAGGCGAACTGCGCCTCGGGAGATTCCAGTAACTTGGCCCATCGGTTGCTCATGTAATCGTAGCCGAAAGCCTCTTCGTACTCTTCATTCATGAAATTGTCCGCTCGAATAAAGAAGAAGCAGGGCTGTGCCTTGTTTGGCATCGGGGCAGAGGGGGCAAAGAAAGCGTAGTATAGGGCGGTCAGTCGTTGCTGCCCATCTAGTACGATGTATTCTGGCCTTCCATCACCTTTGAATGCATAGACTGATTCGCAGCTCAAGGCTGCGAACGTCTCTGCCTTGCCCTTCCAAAGGAGCAGACTACCAATGTAATAATCGAGGAATATTGAGCGGACGAGCTCACGAATGTCCGACGCTTTCCATTCGAACTCCCGTTGGAAATCAGGAACGACAAAACGCCCCTCGCGGAGGCGGTCGACAAGCGCATCTAAACTGACATGGTCGGGTTTCTGGGCGTCCTTCATTGTAGCATCCCCTCCTTCTTTAATAATGCAATCAGTCTTTCCTCGGCGGCGAACGCCTCTTGGGCGGCCTTCCTCAAATCATCCATCGCCTGCTCTACCGAGATGCTTTTCTCTTCCACCATCGGTTGCACATATCGAGAAATATTGAGGTTATAATCATTCGAAGCAATCTCATCTAGTGTGACAACCCTGACCACACCTTCGACCTCTTGAAAATCGTTGTACCAGTGATTTATATTCTTAACGTGTTCTGGTAGCAGTTCATTTTGCGCTCGTCCGGCCTTAAACTCCTTTGAAGCGTCAATAATGAGCACTTTTTTCTTTTTATCATCCGCCTTACGCTGACGGAAGACAAGGATGGAAGCTGCCAAACTAGTTCCATAGAACAGGTTTGGCCCGAGCCCTATGACCGCCTCAAGAAGGTCCATTTTAAGAATCTTCTCACGAATCCGCCCCTCCGAGTTCATACGGAACAGAGCACCGTGAGGCAGTACAACTGCCATTCGCCCGGTCTTTGGGGCCATGGAACGAATCATGTGCTGGACCCATGCGTAATCCCCGCACTTGTTCGGTGGCATACCGGCGAAGTTGCGTCCATAAGGGTCGCTAGCCCAAACTTCCTCACCCCAGCTCTTCAATGAGAAGGGGGGATTGGCTATCACACAATCGAAGGTTGATAGCCTGTCGTTGGCGAGGAACGCAGGTTGTCTGAGCGTATCGCCCCTTACGATGTGAAAGTCAGATGCGTCGTGAAGGAACAGGTTCATTCGTGCTATGGCTGATGTCGTAAGGTTCTTTTCCTGCCCATGGAGCTTACCCCAGAGGGTCCGGTCATCACCATTGTTCTCTTTGACATGATGAATGGCTTCGAGAAGCATGCCACCAGTGCCACAAGCAGGGTCGTATATCGACTCACCCTCCTTGGGGTCAAGGATGTTGACCATCAATCGCACAACGGACCGAGGAGTGTAGAACTCCCCAGCCTTCTTGTTGGTGGCGTCTGCGAACTTCTTTATTAGGTATTCGTAGGACTGACCCAGTATATCCGATTGGGCGTTCTTATTGTTGAGATTGTAACGCGAAAAGTGCTCAATAAGGTCACGGAGCAAAGAATCGGGAAGGCGGTCCTTGTTGGTCCATTGCGCATCTCCAAAAATTCCGTATAAAGTATCGGGATTTGCTTTCTCTATCCCTCGCATGGCAGTTTGAAGAGCCGAACCAACATTGGTCGTTACGGTGCGAACATCGGACCAATGACAACTTTCTGGTATTTGAAACCGGTAATTTTGAGGGAACAGTGCATATTCCTCATCTCCACCAGATTCATCTAATGCAGCCTGGTGCTCCTCATCGTGGACATCGGAGATACGTTTGAAGAAGAGCAATGGGAATATGTAGGTCTTGAAATCCGCAGCATCCACTGGACCACGGAGGATGTTTGCAGCCTCCCAAAGCCAGTTTTCCAAAGTGCCTATGTTAAGGTCACCATTTACGTGATTAAGATTGTTCTTACCCACCAACTTCCCTCTGCTCTTCGTGGGTAATTGTGATAACCCAATAAATGATTGCCCTAACAATTCTCGGATTAGGGTCGATATGGGTCTTAGATAGTATTATTATATTATAATAAATATCCAATTCAATCGCTAGGTTGAACTTTCGGCACCTAATTGAAGCCAATAATTCTATTCCAACACTTTATAAAAATCTTGTAACCAGGACACCCTCGATTCCTCGACATCGAAGTCGAACTCTTGAAGTCTGATGGCACTCTCAATCACAAAATCAAAACAGTAGGAAAATTCCTCGTCAATGAAGCTGTCTTTTTGATTCCAGAAGGTTCGAACGCCTCCACCCATCATTTTATGCACTGTTGGTGTTAGCATCCTAAACTTCACATATTTTTTATAATCGAGGTCTAAGCTAAGAATCTTCATTCCTTCTTGTATGGATTCTATCGATTCCTTGACCTTATCAACGAATTCCCCTAAACCTTTAAAGTCCCCTGTTAAACCCAAGCTATGGCTTGAGAGAAATGTCATACTATCTCCGAATTGGAAAGGTGAGTCTCTGCCCATCATCTTTGTTTTTCTTAGCTCATAATCATCAATAAGCGCCATGAACGCAATAGCTACTCTACACATTGCACCTTTTAAATCATCACTCTGGACCAACTTTAACGACTCATCTAATAACCTTCTTGTTGTGTCACATCTTACAAGGTCTAGCATTGAAATCGAAGCGAACTGGACCTCGAAAATTAATGGAGTATTTGTGTAGAAAAACTCAGTCACGCTTGCTCTAAATCCATCAATAGCTAATTTTGATGGTAGTGTTCCGTGGTGTTTAAAAGCAACTCTAGAATCATTTAACCTCCTCATGGACTCCCTCTGACTGAGTCCGGCCTTCCCCGATGCCACTAAGACTGGGTCGATGATGTCCCAATATCTCATAAATGGAGTGTTCTTATCAACCTGGGCGTTTAATTGTTCAGCAGATAATTGCAAGAATAATTCGACCGAATCGTGAAACGTCAATATTGATGTCAAGCTGAGTGGCTCGGATTTTTGAGATTGTTCCACAGCAATCCCGCATAGATACTTTATTATCGACAGCCTCTGGACAATATCAGCTCTGAGAAGGTCGGACATATGAATGATGGCAAGATTTGAAGGCTAATAAGCATTGGTCTGATGGATGATTTTTCCTTCGCCCCTATTGATTACCCCTCGAAATTAATATTTCCACTATTTTACTTTCAACCTCCTTGATTAAAGTAACCCCATCATATGATGTTATGACCGTGCACCGGATTCCTTTTTTACCCCATTCACCCTCAGAAAGATTTGACTCCAATTTTGCCACAATCTTCTTCGCTTTTTTATCGGTGACCCCGCCTTTTTTCGTAATCACCCCAATAATGATGTCTACATTTTCCAAGGGTAACCTATCATTTTTAATGGTGACCCAATCCGACATCATTATCGCTGTCATATCTCCGAGAATTCTTTTCGGTGTATGTTTGTGTTCTTCGATTTCTAGGACGATTGCAAGGCTACGCTGACCGTTTTGATTAGAAACGATAGCAATATCCAACTCTGCTAAATTGTTATCATTGCAAACATCGTCGACATGAGCAATGATGGTATCTGGATTGACCAATTTATGGTCATTGTAGACAATAAAACGATTTTGAAATTGGTCCGTAATTTTCGCTCTCAAATTATCCCCTAGTTGTCTTGTATATGGACCATTCGCCTCCCCCATACTATCACCACGGACTGATACATACCTCGTTACCATTTATTTATCGGACATTTTGACTCGAATGAAATGAATGAAAATTGTTTCCCTGAAAGCCCGGTAATGGGTTTCCGCTGATGAGCCAGATACAAAAACCATCAAATTGAATTGCAAATCGTGACAAGCTGGATAGAGAAAGTGGCGCGAAGGGGGGGATTCGAACCCCCGGGTCCTTGCGGACAATGGATTAGCAATCCATCGCCTTGCCGGGCTGGGCCACCTCCGCTTTTCGGCTGCAAAAGCAGGAGTCGTTATTAATAGCTTTTGCCAAAGCTGACTATTTATTCCAGCTGGCCTGATTCGCCTGGTGCGAAGTTCCTCCATGAACGAGTTCTTAAGAAAATAAGAAAGTCAAGTTGTGCCCTTGAGGTTGATCGTCCCTAAGATGCTCTCAGTAAGCCCTTTCGAGGCCCTATCAAGGGAAAAGGTGAAATAGCACTGCCATAATGGGAGGGACGGAAGCGTTGAAACCGCTTCGTCTGAGGCGCATTAGTCGCCTCAAAAAAATAGAACCCCGAAACGGTTATATAATAGACCGAAGTTAAGGGGATTCTACGCTGCTACAACAGCGTGAAAAACGCCGAACTGGATGCTTGCATCCCGGTAGGCAAAAAGAATGGGAATGGAGAAACAAGATCTCCGTCGAGAATGCGTCGACGTGCTCTCTTGTTTCTGACGCTCGATGGCAGTAACGTTTCTAACGAAATGGTACTGCTGGTGAAACTTGGTAACTCTGCCAATTTTCTTTAAAACACATCCTAGGCGATCAATTAATAAATGGTTGTCGAAGGATCAATTCCGGTTGATCCTGCCGGCGGCCACCGCTATTGGAATTCGATTAAGACATGCGAGTCGAGAGTCGCAAGGACTCGGCGGACCGCTCAGTAACACGCGGATAACATGCCCTTGGGTGGGGGATAACCTCGGGAAACTGAGAATAATACCCCATAGATCTAGAAAGCTGGAATGCTTTTAGATCCAAAACTCCGGTGCCCAAGGATTGGTCTGCGGCGTATCAGGTTGTAGTGGGTGTAACGGACCCCCTAGCCTATGACGCGTAAGGGCCTTGAGAGAGGGAGCCCTGAGATGGACTCTGAGACATGAGTCCAGGCCCTACGGGGCGCAGCAGTCGCGAAAACTTCACAATGGGGGAAACCCCGATGAGGGAATTCCAAGTGCCAGCACATTGTGTTGGCTGTTCTTTGGTCTAAAAAACCAGAGAAGTAAGGGCCGGGTAAGACGGGTGCCAGCCGCCGCGGTAATACCCGCGGCCCGAGTGGTGGTCGATATTATTGAGCCTAAAACGTCCGTAGCCGGTTTTGTAAATCCTTGGGTAAATCGACCAGCTTAACTGTTCGAAGTCCGGGGAGACTGCAAGACTTGGGATCGGGAGAGGTGAGAGGTACTTCTGGGGTAGGGGTAAAATCCTGTAATCCTAGAAGGACCACCGGTGGCGAAGGCGTCTCACTAGAACGAATCCGACGGTGAGGGACGAAGCCCTGGGGCGCAAACGGGATTAGATACCCCGGTAGTCCAGGGTGTAAACGCTGCGGGCTTGGTGTTGGGGGTCCTTTGAGGGCGCCCAGTGCCGGAGAGAAGTTGTTAAGCCTGCTGCTTGGGGAGTACGTCCGCAAGGATGAAACTTAAAGGAATTGGCGGGGGAGCACCGCAACGGGAGGAGCGTGCGGTTCAATTGGATTCAACACCGGACAACTCACCAGGAGCGACGGTTACATGAAGGCCAGGCTGATGACCTTGCCTGATTTTCCGAGAGGTGGTGCATGGCCGTCGTCAGTTCGTACCGTAAGGCGTTCTCTTAAGTGAGATAACGAACGAGACCCTCACCGCTAATTGCTAGTGTTCTCTCCGGAGAGCACGCACATTAACGGGACCGCTGTCGCTAAGACAGAGGAAGGAGAGGTCAACGGTAGGTCCGTATGCCCCGAATCTCCTGGGCTACACGCGCGCTACAAAGGTTGGGACAATGGGCTCCGACATCGAAAGGTGAAGGCAATCTCGAAACCCAATCGTAGTTCGGATTGAGGGTTGTAACTCACCCTCATGAAGCTGGATTCCGTAGTAATCGCGGATCAACAATCCGCGGTGAATATGCCCCTGCTCCTTGCACACACCGCCCGTCAAACCACCCGAGTTGGGTTTCAGTAAGGATATCTCATTTTGGGGTCTTCGAACTGAGATTCAGCAAGGAGGGTTAAGTCGTAACAAGGTATCTGTAGGGGAACCTGCAGATGGATCACCTCCTACGCAAGGGGAAACACTGTGAAGCTTATGGCATTACGTGTGTTTCCTCCACCAATTCCGGCAGGGTTACCAGGCACTAAAAACAACATCGAGCGTCCCCATTCTAGGCATAATTTTTTATTTTATTTTGTTCAACGCTGTTATCATCCAGCAGCTCCGGTCGTAAGTCATAAATATTATCTTAGGTTATCGAAGGTTCCCGTGAAGGTATGAAATACATTTTTGTCACGGGCGGAGTCATTTCTGGTTTGGGCAAGGGAATAACCGCTTCCTCCATAGGTCGTCTTCTGAAATCCCGCGGGATCAAGGTCACTGCCATTAAGATCGATCCCTACTTGAACGTCGATGCGGGGACCATGAACCCCTTCGAGCACGGCGAGGTTTATGTCCTAGATGACGGCGGAGAGGTGGACCTGGATCTAGGCAACTATGAGAGGTTCCTGGACATAAGTCTCACCAGCGCCCATAACATCACCACCGGCAAGGTCTACAAATCGGTGATAGAGAAGGAGCGTACCGGAGAGTACCTCGGAAAGACCGTGCAGATCATTCCGCACATAACCAATGAGATCAAGGCGCACATCGTGAACGTCGCCGAGGCGACCGGAGCCGAAGTGTGCATAGTCGAGCTCGGCGGTACCGTGGGAGACATCGAGTCCATGCCATTCCTGGAGGCGGTTCGCCAGATGAACCAGGACCTGGGCAAGGGACGGAACTGTCTGTTCGTACATACCACCCTGGTGCCGGTAATGGGTACCGTGGGTGAGCAGAAGACCAAACCCACCCAGCACTCGGTCAAGGAACTGAGGGCCATCGGCATACAGCCGGACATAATCGTTGCAAGGTGCAAGGAGCCTTTGGAAGAGTCCATAAGGCACAAGATATCCCTGTTCTGCGACGTTCCCATCGAGGCCGTGGTCACCGCTGCCGACGCACGTTCCATATACGACGTGCCAATGGCGCTGGAGGAGCAGAACCTAACCGACTACGTCATGCAGAGGTTCGGCCTGACGGCGAAGACCCAGGAGCTTGAGGAGTGGAAGGCCTTCGCCAACCGCATAAACGATCAAGAGAGAACCGTAAGAATAGCTTGTGTCGGCAAGTATACCAACCTGGCAGATTCCTACATATCCCATCTGGAATCTTTCCATCACGCCGGGGCGGAAGCGGGGACCAAGGTCCAGGTCGTTTTCGTCGATTCTGAGGTGGTCCAGCAGTACGGCATAACCGAGGAGCTGTTGGGAGCGGACGGCATACTGATCCCGGGAGGATTCGGTACTCGGGGCATCGAGGGAAAGATCGCCACCGCCAAGTTCGCCCGGGAGAACCGGATACCTTTCCTAGGCGTTTGTCTGGGATTCCAGATAGCCACCATCGAGTTCGCTAGGAACGTTCTAGGGATGGAAGGGGCCAACAGCACAGAGTTCGATCCGGACACCCCGTTCCCGGTGGTGGACCTTTTACCGGAGCAGAAGAACGTCAAGAAGATGGGAGCGACGATGAGGCTAGGCGCCCAACCGGTGATGGTCGAGGAAGGTTCGAAGGCCTTCGAGCTCTATGGCAAGGCTCTGATCATGGAAAGGCACCGCCATCGGTTCGAAGTGAACCCCAAGCACATCGAGGAGCTGGAGAAGGGGGGCTGGAAGTTCACCGGACGTTCCGCTGACGGCGTCAAGATGGAGATCGGGGAGATGACCGGTTACGATTACTACATAGCCTCACAGTTCCACCCAGAGTTCAAGTCCCGGCCCAGGAAACCGTCGCCCCTGCACTATGGATTGGTCAGGGCGGCGGTGGCCCGCAAATACGGCGGGACCCAATAAGCTTTATATGGCATGGTGGACTTGATGGGCCGATAGACATGGCTAATGACGATTACCTTTCCCTTCTGGACCGGGCCAAGACGCAGTTACCGGAGACCATAGAGAAGCACGAGCGTTTCGTGGTCCCCGAGCCCGATGTGTTCCAGGAAGGGAAGACCACCGTGTTCCGCAACTTCGGGGACGTGGTGGACACCTTGCGCCGGGAGCCAGAGCAGATCCTGCAGTACATGCTGCGCGAGCTCGGTACTCCAGGCACCATGGAGGGACGCCGGGTCGTATTTAAAACCCGCCTGACCCCGACCCAGATAGCCGACAAGATCCAGAACTATGTCGATACCTTCGTACTGTGCTCGGAATGCGGCAGACCGGACACCCACATCAACAAGGAGGACCGCATACTCATCCTGGAGTGCGAGGCGTGCGGTGCGCACCGGCCGGTCAACGTCCGCAAGGTCCAGAAGCCCAACGAGGAAGGATTGCGCGAGGGCGGAATCTACGAGATGATGATCGAGGACGTCGGAAAGAAGGGTGACGGGGTCGCCCGGATGTTCGACTACATCATCTATGTCCCCGGAACCGTCAAGGGATCCAGGGTAAAGGTCAAAGTGGCCAAGATCACTGGAAAGGTCGCCTACGGAAACGTGTCCATAGAGTCCGCTTGAGCGCCCGGCCCGGGATCGCCCTAACCTAATCGTTTTATTAGCGGAACCGCATGGCTTGGCATGCGCAGCGCCAGGCAATACCTCGTGATGACGGGCATGTTCCTGGCCGTTCCCGCCTTGGCGCTTCTGCTGATACCGGGAGTTCCGTCGGGATACCGGGCCTTCTCGGACCAGAACGATCCGACCAATCCGATAATGTACATCGTTCTCGTCCTGGCCATGACCGGGGTGCTTCTTCTTTTGATCAAGCGGTCCAAGTTAGGCCTTTTGAGGGCCATCCTTTTCATTTCTATGGGATTGGGGCTTTTCTCCATTGGGTCGTTGTTCGCGATGCTGGCCGGGTCCGCCGAGATACCTTCCCTGGCTTTCGGGGCGATCCTGGCCGGGTCCCTGATGCTCCTTTTATTGAAGTTCCCCCGCTGGTATGTGGTGAACGGGGCCGGCCTGGTGCTGGGCGTAGGCGCGGCACTGGTCCTCGGCCTCTCGCTAGGCATTCTGCCATCGCTCATTCTCTTGGTGACGCTGGCCGTCTATGACGCTTTGTCGGTATACGTCACCAAGCACATGCTCACCTTGGCCGAGGGAGTGGGCAACCTCGGACTGCCGATAGTGCTCATCGTTCCCGGCAAGGACGGCGGGCAAAGCAAGAAACTGGACCTGCACGACCGTAGCAAGGACGCTGATAGAGAGCTGATGATGATGGGGTTGGGGGATGCCATCATCCCTTCGGTGCTGATCGTCTCCGCCGCGGCCAATCTCTCACCGGTAAGCTCCACGAACTGGCCATTCCCGGCTATGACCGTGGGCGTGCTGACCCTGGCTGCGGTGCTCTTGGGATTCCTGTCCCTGATGTTCTTTATCTCCAAAGGCCGCCCTCAGGCCGGGCTCCCCTTCCTCAACGGATTTGCGATCATTGGTTACGCGACTGCCTATATTCTGGTGTATCAGGACCTGGGCTTTGGGTTCGCCTAGGAAAATGTTTAACCCTGGTTCAGATATGGCGACCCATGGGCGGTAGATACCTGGTGCTAACCGACGTACACCGCCGGGAATGGGTCCCGGCGGCGGCCAGAGAGCTCATGAAGGAGCATTCCCTGGACGCAGTGGTGCTGCTCGGGGACCTCACCCACTTCGGCCCGCCCCAGTTCGCCGAGGACCTCATCACCGAGCTGGAAACCAAGTGCTATGCCGTTCCAGGAAACTGTGACCCGTTGGGCACCGAGGCTTTCATCAAGAGGGCCGGAACATCCCTGCACGGCGTCAAGATGACGATCGATGGTCGAACCTGGGGCGGCCTTGGCGGTTCGAACCCCAGCATATTCCGCACTCCGTTCGAGATGCCCGAGGAGGAGATCTCCCGGCTCCTGGAGCCGATAATGGAGGAGGGAATGGTCCTGGTGCTTCACAACCCGGCGTACGGAACGTTCGACACCACGTTCTCCGGCCTGCATGTAGGCTCCACCGCGATCGCCGGGGCGATAGACCGATGTAAGCCATCGGTGGTACTGTCGGGACACATACACGAGGACCGGGGCGTGGAACGCAAGGACGGGATCTGGTACATGAACCCCGGGGCGGCCAAGGACCACTACGCCGGGATGATGGAACTGGAGGATGAGGTCAGGCTGACCTTACTGGACCTCTAGACCACAAGCCAAGGTTTTTATATACATGTCCAATTAGGTGGCTCAGGATTGCTATGGCATTATGGCAAGGTAGGTCTAAGAGGAAGCCCTCCGGCGGGCGTTTGACACTGTCTAGGAGTAAGCGCAGGTTCGAGATCGGTAAGGAGCCTGTCTTTACCTTCGTAGGCAGCGAGAAGCGCCAGGTGTCCAGGGTGCGCGGGGCGAACGTCAAGGTGCGCCTTTTGAAGGCTCAGTTCGCCAATGTGGTCGACCCGACCAACAACAAGACCCAGAAGGTCAAGATCATCAAGGTCAACACAAGCCTATCCAACCCCAACTACGTTCAGCGTAACATAGTCACCAAGGGTGCGGTCATCCAGACCGAACTGGGCCCGGCCAAGGTAACTTCCCGGCCAGGACAGGACGGCTCCATCAACGCCATCCTGGTGAAGGAATAAGACCGACGGGTTTTTCATGGCCCTGGACGAAGACACCGCATGGGTGCTCTGGCCGGAATATTTCGACCGGTCGAGGCCCCGGTCCCAGGGCCGCAAGGTCAAGAAAGGCTTGGCCATTAACGACCCCACCGTAGACCTTTTATCGGCTGCCCTCCGGCAGCTGGGTCTGCAGCACAAGGTCGAGCGGGAAAAGAAATATCCCGCCAACTGGTTCTCCAGTGATGGACGGATTTTGGTCGAAAAGACCATTTCCAAGTCCGCGCTGGTAAAAAAAGTGGGAGAACTGCTGATAAGGTCTCAGCGGTCCTGAGGCGTCTCGACCTCTTCCACCAGCTTCTTGCCTGCAGAAACGCTGTCCACGGAGTGGATTACCGCACCGGAGTCGATGATGACCTCTTCAACGTCCTCGTAGTTGATGGCCACGCCCTCTATGGTTATCTTGATGCTTTCGGTCTCCTGGTCCACCTCGTCCAGGGTGCAGTTGACGCCGGAGACGCCTTCCACTACGCTGAGCCTGTTGGCCAGATCGATTATTGACGGATGATGGGGTTTGAGCACGTCGAGCACTAGGCGTTTGATCTCAGACATTTGAATATCTACCAGCGTTAAAATGGAATCCTGGTATTAATTGGTTATTGATTGCCAGGAAAGGATTATTCACTCCCTCGAGCATTTACTTCCTTATGATAGAGCGGGAGGAGGTCCGGGTCCTGGACATCAATTCGGAGTTCCTAGGGGTTCCCACGGAGGTTCTGATGGAGAACGCGGGTTGGGCCTTGGCCCAGGAGATCACCTCTCGCTTCGGAAGCGGATTGCGCATCGCCATCATCTGCGGGAAGGGGAACAATGGCGGGGATGGTCTGGTAGCCGCCCGCGCGCTCACCAAGAGCAACCGGGTCAGAGTGTTCCTGGCCTTGCCGCCATCAGAGATAAGCACGCCCGAGTCACGTATCAACTTCGAGAAGGTGGAGGAGCTCCACAAGGTGTTCGCCGGAGAGGACCTCTCCGGTTACGACCTGATCGTGGACGCCTTGTTGGGAGTGGGCTCCAAAGGAACGCCGAAGGGACCTTATGCCGATCTGGTGAAGGCCATCAACGCCTCGGGAAGGCCGGTCGTCTCCGCAGACGTTCCCTCCGGAATGGGTAGCGCCTTGGCGGTCCGACCGACCCTCACCGTGACGTTCCACGACCGTAAGACCGGCATGTCGGAGGGACATTGCGGAGAGATCGTGGTCGCCGAAGTAGGGATCCCGGCAGATGCCGAGAGGTTCGTGGGACCGGGGGACCTGGTGCATTACCCGATACCTTCTCTGGACTCTCACAAAGGACAGAACGGAAGGCTGTTGGTCATCGGAGGCGGACCTTATACGGGAGCGCCAGCCTTGGCCGGGATGTCAGCATATCGCATAGGCACCGATCTGGTGTTCGTAGCATGTCCGGATAGTGTAGGCGATGTAGTGGCTTCCTATTCTCCCAATCTGATCGTTGAACGCTTGCATGGGGCCCGCCTCGATCCGCGGCACGGACCTCAGTTAAAAAAACTGGCCGATGGAGTGGATGCGGTTCTGCTGGGACCGGGGCTGGGGGATGATCCGGCGACCTTGGAGGCTGTGCGCTCGTTCGTTCCCTCGTGCACCAAACCCATGGTCCTGGACGCCGACGCCCTGAAGGCGATGAGCGGACACCTTGGGCTGCTGAAGGGCAAGGCCGGCGTGCTCACTCCCCATCATCGCGAGCTAGAGCTGCTGCTAGGGCATCCGGTGGCCTCCGACCTGGATTCCAGGATTGATGGCGCCAAGACCTTGGCGCTCGAGACCGGTTGGACGGTGCTGCTGAAGGGACGGATCGACGTGATCACTGACGGCCAGAGGATCAAGTTGAACCGGACCGGCAACCCGGGAATGAGCGTGGGCGGAACCGGGGACGTGCTTTCCGGATTGACCGCTGGGCTTCTGTCCAAGAACGTCAACCCCTTCAATGCCTCGCGCATATCGGCGTTCATAAACGGCTCGGCCGGAGATCTGGCATTCGAGAAGAACAGCTACGGGCTGGTGGCCACCGACCTGTTGGAGAGAATACCGCAGGTCCTCCGTCGCGGTCTTTCCAGAATATGAAGAGGTGATAAGATGAAGATCGCTTTCATTTCCGACATACATTCCAACCTTCCCGCCCTGGAGGCGGTGTTCAGGGACATGTCCGCCCGCAACGTGGCGCAGGTGTACTGCGCCGGAGACATCCTGGGATATTACACCTACCCGGACGAGGTGGTCGATCTCCTACGGAGGAAGGGCGTAAATTGCATAGCCGGCAATCACGACCGGGCGGTGCTGGTCGGCACCAAAGGAATGAACAGCATCGCCGCGGCGGCCATCGAGTGGACCAGAGAGCATATCTCCTCGTCCACCTTCGATCACATACGAGATCTACCCAACTCCATACACCGACCGGTGGAGGAGGTGATGGTGGCTGTGCATCATGGCTCTCCGCGCCACATGTCCGAATACATATTCGAGGAGCATGTGAGCGACGAACTGCTATCGGTAGCTGGGGCCAAGCTGCTGGTGCTAGGGCACACCCATGTACCGTACCAATTCCAGTTCCCGACCGGCCACGTGATAAATCCAGGGTCGGTCGGACAGCCTCGGGACGGAGATCCCCGGGCCTCGTACGCCATACTCGACTCCTCGGAATGGTCGTTCACCAACATCCGGGTGGCCTATGATCAACGAAAGGTCATGGATAGCGTGCGTGAGAATCGCCTCCCGGAGATGCTAGCCTTAAGGCTGCTCCGAGGTACTTGAATGCCCTTTGAAGCCTCGCCGATACCGGACCGCCCGGTGCTGGAGCTGCTCGGTGAGGAGCGGGTGCTCTGCGTGGGCGACCTGCACATAGGGCTCGAGGCGGATATGCGTTTCAGGGGCGTGATAGTTCCCAGTCAAACGCATCGCATGGAGAAGGAGCTTAAGGACCTGGCCCAAGGAGTGGACCGCCTAGTGATCATCGGCGACGTTAAGCATCAGGTCCCCGGTTCCACCAAGCAGGAGCATATCGAGGTGCCGCGTTTCTTCAATGGCCTTCTGAACCACTATCCCCGGATAGACCTGGTGAAGGGCAATCACGATACGGACATAGAACGAATGTTACCTTCGCGGGTCACCGTCCACGATCAGGGAGGTTTCGTGCTGGACGACGTGGGTTTCGTTCACGGTCATGCCTGGCCCTCGGAGGAGGTCATGTCCGCCCGGCTTCTGGTCATGGGACACAATCACCCGGCGGTCATATTCGAGGACGGTTTACATCATAATCAGGTGGAAAGATGCTGGGTACGGTGCCGTTTCCAGGCGACCGGCGATAGATATGTCAGGGTTCCCGACGAGGCCATTATGTTACCGGCCTTCAACCGGTCCCTGGGTGGCGGCCCGGTTAACTTCGAACGACCCAGAATGCTCGGGCCTTTGCTATCCAACGAGCTCCTGGACCTGGACAACGGACAGGTCTACCTCATGGACGGGCTTCTGCTGGGAACGGTGTCCTCGCTGAGAGTTAAGAGAAGAGGATATTTCCGTCTGGAAGATTGATCTCAAAAGACCTTCGGCCGATCCTTGAAAAAATGAAAAAAGGAAAAGGTTAGGGATAAGGGGTTTAGTAGTTGCGGGACACGGTCTTGTAGACCGAACCGTCGGCGCGCCTGATAACGGCGTCCATCGGCATCTGACCAGGCAAGGTGTGCGTGGCGCAGCTGTTGCACGGGTCGTAGGCGCGATAGGCCATCTCCACGGCGTTCAGCAGACCGTCGGACACGTTCCAGTTCTTGATCAGAGCGGTGGCGGCCTTGCGGACGCTGAGGTTCATGGGGCCGTTGTTGTTGGTGGTTCCCACGACCAGGTTCACGTCGGTGGTTATGCCGTTCTTGTCCGCGACGTAGTGGTGCACCAGGGTGCCGCGCGGGGCCTCCAGTATACCGACTCCCTCGCCAGCCTCCTTCACCGGGTTGCGTACGTGCTTGCCGGTGATCTCGGGGTCCTGGGACAGCTCCAGCAGCCTCTCGGCGGCGTAGAGCATCTCGATCACGCGGGCCCAGTGGGTGGCCATGGTGAAGTGCACTGGTCCCTTGACGCCTAGATCGCGGAAGGTCCCGTGGTACTTCTCGAACTCGGCCTGCGCCAGCGGGGTGGTGAAACCCTTGGTGACGTTGAGCCTGGAGAGCGGGGTGGCGCGGTAGATCCCGCTGTCCTTCCCGTCCACCAGTCCCTTCCAGCCGACCGGCTTGAAGTAACAGAACTTCTCGTACGACCAGGGCAGAGTGTGCTCGGCGATGTACTTCAGGTAATCCCTGCCGCCCTCGCGGTACCTGGCGACCTCTTCCCCAGTGGGGGAGATCATGACCTGGTCACCGTCGTAGAAGTTGTTCTTGCCGTTCTTGTCCACGGTACCGAGGTAGTAGGTCTCGTGGTAGTAGACGTCCTTGTTGACGATCAGGTTCAGGTAGTCCTGGTTCTTCAGTACCACGTCAGCGAACAGCTGGTTGGTGAACTTTCCGAACTCGACGCAGGACTTGGCCATGGCCTCGATCTTGGCCCTCTCGTCCTCGTTGATGCTCTTGGCGACACCGCCCGGGATACCTATGACCGGGTGGGTAGCCTTTCCGCCGAGCATCTCCTGGATCTTCTGAGCGTAGGAGCGGTTCTTGATGACCTCTCCGCCGATCTCCAATCCTACAGCTCCAACCACGCCGAGGATGTTCCTCTCGGCCTTCGGGGCACCGGGGCCGAGGACGAAGTCCGCGGCGGCCAGGGCGTAGAAGTGAGCGATGTGGCTGTGGACGTAGTGAGCCATGTAGAACAGCTCACGCAGCTTCTTGGCGGTCTCCGGGGGTTCGACGCCGAACACGTGGTCCAACGCCTTGGTCGAACAGATGTGGTGGGCGCCGGGGCACACACCGCAAAGTCTGGAGGTCAGCTTGTTCAGTTCGTCTACGGACCGACCGATGCAGAACTTCTCGAATCCCCTGAGCTCGGGCACCTGCCAGTAGGCATTTGCCACATTCCCGTCGTCGTCCAGGAAGATCTCGATCTTACCGTGGCCTTCCAACCGGGTGAGGGGGTCAATGGTGATCCGCTTCTCGGTGGTCTTCTCAACCTTGTCAGTTCCCTGACCCATCAGTATAGGGCACATTAGATTCAGACCTCCTTGGAAGCAGTGGTAGCTGTCTTTTCCTTAACCTTACGTTTGATGATCGATGCAGGCATGGTGAACGCGTAGAACGTTCCGAGCGGGTCCTTGACCTGGGCCATCATCTCCAGAATGTCGTCCTCGTTCAGCAGTCCCTCGTCGTTGCCTACGGCGAATATCGAGGCCAGCGCGCTCAGCATGCTCCCGCCCTGGTCCAAGACCTCGGCGGTCGGTCCCATGCATCCGCGGCAGGGCTGATTGCCCTCCAGGCACTTGGCGCCACATCCCGCCCTGGTAGACGGTCCGAGGCAGATGACTCCCTGCTCCAGCATGCACTTCTCGGGATCGATGTCGATCTCGTAAGGCATGTGTATCTTGTCGACCTTCTTCACGGTCCTGGTCCTGCCGCATTCATCGCAGAGGGCCTTCTGGGAAGCGATCACGGAGCCCTTGGGGGGCAGCGGGGCGCCTTCCTTGACGTGCTTCTCCACCATTCCCAGGAACTCATTGATCAAGTTCGTGGTCGGCGGGCAGCCGGGCATGAAGTAGTCGACGTCTATTACCTGGTCCAGGGTCATGACCGTGTCATATAGGACCGGGATCTCCAGCTCACCCTCCGGGGCGTGCCAGTGAGGTGTTGGTAGAACGTGCTCCTTGTTGTCGGAGCTGGGGGTCTTCCAGTACACGTATTCCAGGATGTCCTTCTTGTTGGTCACGTTGGCCAGTCCGGGTACTCCACCGAAGCAGGCGCAGGAACCGAAGGAGACTATCAGGGCCGACTTCTGCCTGAGCAGCTTGGCCATGTGCTCGTTCTCGCTGTTCCTGACCGCTCCGTTGATCAGAGTGGCGGTGATGTATCCGTCGGGCATGGCCTCGACGTCCTTCACCTTGAAATCGACGGCGATGGGCCAGAACACGATGTCAGCGATCTCGGCGACACCCAAGATCTTCTCGTCAATGTCCAATAGGGCGACGTCGCAGCCTCCGCATCCGGCGGCCCAATATTGTGCGATCCTTATCTTTGCCATATTTGTTCCTCCTTGGGGGTCAGATTTACTCCTCGTTTAAGGGGTTCGTGCCCAGTTCGTTGATCCTCTGGTTGAACTCCTTGATGGTCTGCTGGAACTTCATCCCCTCAGATGCGGAGACCCACTCCAGCTTCAAGCGGTCAGGGTTGAATCCATACTGCTCCAACAGCACGCGGAGCAGGGCGATCCTTCTCCTGGTGCGATAGTTCCCACCGATGTAGTGACAGTCAGCGGGGTGGCAGCCCAGGATAAGCACGCCGTCGGCTCCCTTGGCGAAGGCTCTCAGGACGAACTCGGGGTCCACCCTGGCGGAGCACATGGTCCTTATCACACGGAAGTTGGTCGGCATCTGAAGACGGGAAACTCCGGCCAGGTCGGCCCCGGCGTAGGAGCACCAGTTGCAGCAGAACACCAACAGGTTGGGTTCCCAGGCCCCGGCTTCCGCCGGAGCGCTGTGGGCTTGTGCTTCGTTGGACATTACTTTCCACCTCCGACCAGAGCGGCGTCGATCTGCGCCAGGATCTGGTTGTTCTTGAAGCCCTTCTGCTCCAGGGCTCCGGACGGGCAGGCGGCCACGCAGGTTCCGCATCCCATGCACAGGCCTTCGTTGATGACGGCCTTGCGCCTCTCGGGAGTGTTGGGGTCGCCCACGATGGTTATGGCCTTGTACTCGCACACTGGCTCGCACACGCCGCAACCGTTGCACACCATCTCGTTAACCGCGGCGATGATGCCCTGGGTCTCGAGGTACTGCTTCGATATTATGGTCAGTGCCCTGGAGGCCGCTCCGGAAGCCTGTCCGATGGTCTCATCGATGAACTTCGGCCAGTGGGCCAGTCCAGCCAGGTATATGCCGCTGGTGGCGAAGTCGACCGGCCTCAGCTTCATGTGCGCCTCAAGGAAGTATTTATCCTTGCTCAGGGGCACCTTGCACATCTTGGCCAGCTCCTCGTTGTCATCGTTCGGGCGTATTCCTACGCTCAGAACGAGGCAGTCGGGGGACAGTTGGACCGGGGCGCCAAGGACGGTGTCCTCGACCACGATCTTGCCGTCCGAGGTCATCTCGGGCATCTTGTCCTCCGGGTAGCGGATGAACTTCACTCCGAGCTCCCCAGCCTCCTTGTACATGGTCTCCCTGAACCCATAGGTCCTGATGTCCTTGTGCAGGATGTAGACCTGGGCCTTGGGGTCCTTTTTCTTGATCTCGATGGCGTTCTTGACCGCCTTCGAGCAGCAGACGCGGCTACAGTAGGGCGCCTCGGTGTTCCTGGAACCGACGCACTGGACCATGACCACGTTCTTGCCATGGAAGCTGCCTTCCACGAGGGCCTTCTCCAGGTCGTTCTGGGTTACCACCTTCTTGTCCTTGCCGTAGTTGTACTCGGTCGGGACATAGGCCTTGGCGCCGGTGGCGACGACTATCGCTCCGGTCTCGATCTCCTTATCGCCAGTGACCTTCACCTTGAAGTTGCCGACGAAGCCGGCGACGTCCATCACGGTGGTGTTGAGGTGCACGCTGATCTTGTGGTTGGCGCGAACCTTGGCTTCCAGGTCCTTGATGTACTTCCTCGGGGAGATGCCTCCCTCGTCGGTGTACAGGTTGGCCAGGTTTCCACCCATGGCACCGGTTACCTCCAGGATGTCGACCTTGAATCCCTGGGCGGCTATGTCCAGAGCAGCGGTCATTCCGGCCAGTCCACCGCCGACCACGACGGCGGAGTGGTTGACGCCCAGCTTGGACTTGGTCAACGGCTCGAGGAACCGGGACTTGGCTACCGCCATGCGGGTCAGGTCCTTGGCCTTCTCGGTGGCCTTCTCCGGCTCGTGCATGTGTATCCAGGAGCACTGGTCACGGATGTTGGCCATCTCGAAGAGGAACGGGTTCAGGCCGGCCTCCTTGATGGTGCTCTGGAACAGGGCCTCGTGGGTCCTGGGAGTGCAAGAAGCAACTACCACGCGGTTCAGGTTGTGTTCCTTGATGGTCTTCTTGATCGCTTCCTGAGTATCGGCGGAGCAGGTGTACTTGTTCTCCACGGCGTACACCACGTTCGGCAGGGCCTTCACATACTCCACGACGGACGGGCAGTCTACGGTCCCGCGGATGTTAATGCCGCAGTCGCAGACGAACACCCCTATGCGGGGTTCCTGTCCAGCAACATCGGTCTCTGGGGTCTCCTTGACCACGGTATCGATGCTGATGCGGTTGTTGAAGACGTGGGCACCGGCCTTGGCGGCGGCGCCGCTGGCCTCAGCGACGGTGGTCGGGATGTCCTTGGGGGCGCTGAAGGCGCCGGTGACGTAGATTCCCTTCTTGGTGGTCTCCAGCGGGCTGTAGACCCCGGTCTCGCAGAAGCCGAACTCGTTCAGCTTGAATCCCAGGCGGTCGGCCAGGGCCTTGGCCTGTGCCGGAGGCTGGAAGCCGGCGGACAGAACGACCAGGTCGAACTCCTCGGCCAGGACGTTTGCTCCGTCGCTGTAGCGCAGGAGCAGGTTGTTACCCTCGGTCTCATCGACGGAGGCAACGCGGGTCCCGCGGTGCATCTTGATGCCGTACTCGTTCTCGGCCCTCTTGGCGTAGTCCTCGAACTCCTTTCCAAAGGCCCTGACATCCATGAAGAATATGGTGGACTTCAGACCGGTGGAATGCTCCCCGGCGATTATGGCCTGCTTCAGGGCGTACATGCAGCAGACGGACGAGCAGAAGGGGTTTCCTACCTTCTCGTCCCTGGAACCGACGCACTGGATGAAAGCGACCTTCTTGGGGGTCTGGTGGTCGGACGGCCTGACCACGTGTCCCTGGTAGGGACCGGTGGCGCTCAGTACCCGCTCGAACTCCAGGCTGTTCAGGACGTTCTTGAACTCCTTGTAGCCGTACTCCTTCTTCAGGCGGGCGTCGAATAGCTCGTAACCAGGCGCCAGAACCACTGCACCCACGTGGATCTTTTGGATCTCTTCCTTCATCTCGTAGTCGATGGCGTCAGCGGGACAGACCTTCTTGCAGTTCCCGCACTTGCCCTTCTGGAGATAAAGGCACTTGTCAGCGTCGATGGCGTACTTCATCGGCACGGCCTGGGCGTAAGCGACGTAGATCGCCTTCCTGTTCATCAGGCCCAGCTCGTACTCGGCGGGCACCTTTGACGGACACTTCTCCGCGCAAAGGCCGCAGCCGACGCATCTGTCCTCCCGGACGTACCGGGGCTTCTTCTTCAAAGTAACCGTGAAGTTACCGGCCTCTCCCTCAACGCCCATGACCTCGGTCAAGGTCATCATGCTGATCATGGGGTGCCTCGCTGCCTCTACTAACTTAGGCGACAGGATGCACATCGAACAATCGTTGGTCGGGAAGGTCTTGTCCAACTGGGACATGACACCGCCGATGCTGGCCTTGTTCTCGACCATGTAGACCTTGAACCCTGACTCAGCCAGGTCCAAAGAGGTCTGGACACCGCCGATGCCGCCCCCTACCACCAAAACAGAACCGCTTTTTGATTCCAAATTCACTCCTCCTTTTGTATCATCTTTCGATCCTTCGGCCGTTTGTTCCTTTTTAGATCCCTTGTCGAACAATCCGCCGAATATTGACTTTAAACCGCTCAGTTGCCTCTCCCTCCTATTAGGGCCCCACTCCGAACCAGAATATAGGACCGTGGTCCCCTACCCTTCGCATACCTGCCCCCTTGAGGCGAATGGGTACCTCCACGAATGTCTATCCCTGGAGCCTGGAACGTCAGGGATCTCATCCCTGATAACAGAGCAGTGCCTTCGGGATTAAAATGTCCATATTTCAACATTATGTGTTCTGTCGAGAGGCAGGACATGGTGTTCTCGTGATTGCTTACCGTTTAAGAGCTTTTCGCTTTTATCGTTTCACTATTCGGAAGAAATAGCATGCATGTATGGGAAACGGGTTTTGACCGTAATCCGTTTGACCATCGTCCATGACGGATTTCAATAATCAGGGGGCAACTGATTTATTAGGAAAGGTGGTCCGCTCCAAGGTGCTGCTCA
>Ga0116171_10001595_pt1 | contig 22308 bp, 22 predicted proteins | sample AD_JPNHW2_MetaG_FD_89798 | JGI IMG/M metagenome (GOLD analysis project Ga0116171, IMG submission 89798) | Active sludge microbial communities of municipal wastewater-treating anaerobic digesters from Japan - AD_JPNHW2_MetaG | ecosystem: Engineered > Bioreactor > Anaerobic > Digestate | place...
GGGGTCGCACGGTCCTCCGCAACTGCGCCCGCGAGCCCGAGGTGACGGATCTGGTAGAGCTCCTCCAGGCCATGGGCGCGCGCATCTCCGGCATTGGCACGGACACCCTCGAGGTGGATGGCGTCGACACCCTGCATGGCGCCAGTCACACGGTCATTCCCGACCGCATCGAGGCGGGGACCTACGCGATCGCCGGGGCGCTTTGCGGTGACAGCGTGACCGTGGCGGGCTGCCGCCCAGACCACCTCGGCGCTCTCCTCGAGGTGCTTCGTGCATCCGGTGTGACGCCAGTCGTGGCGCCCACTTCGATCACGGTGCGCCGTCCGGCGCAGTTGAAGGCGGTCTCGGTGACCACCACCGAGTTCCCGGGCTTTGCCACCGACCTGCAGGCCCAGACAGTCGCGTTCATGACCCAGGCTGATGGCGTGGCAGAGATCACCGAGGCGATCTTCGAGAGCCGCTTCCAGCACGCTCTCGAGCTCATGCGATTGGGAGCGCACATCGAGGTGGATGGCCGCACCGCCCGGATCACCGGCCCGACGCCGCTGACCGGCGCCATGGTCATGGCTTCCGACCTGCGCGCCTCCGCTGCACTCGTGCTGGCCGGGCTGGTTGCCGAGGGTGAGACCGTGGTGGATCGTATCTACCACCTCGACCGCGGCTACGAGTCGATGGAGCAGAAGCTCCTGGCGCTCGGCGCCGCGATCGAGCGGTTCAATCCCGGCCCCTTCGTCTGACCCCCTCCCAGCCAGTCAGGTCGAAAGCGACGGCAGGAGGGGCATTCATCCTCTGACTCCCAACTGTGTCGACTCTCGAGGAGCGGCTTCTGGCTTCGCCGGTGCGGTATCCTTCACCCCATGGACGGCTGCGTCTTCTGCCGTATTGCCGCCGGGGAGGTCGCGGCGCGGGTGCTTTTCGCCGACGAGGAAGTCGTGGTCTTCCACGACACCGCGCCCCGCGCTCCCACCCACCTTCTCGTCATCCCACGCCGGCACGTCCCGTCCCTGGCGGCGACCCTGCCCGAGGACGCAGCGCTGCTCGGCCGTCTGATGCTCACCGCCACCGAGGCCGCGCGCCGGGCCGGCATCGCCGAGTCCGGCTTCCGGGTGGTCGCCAACTCGGGGGCGGGCGCCGGCCAGTCGGTCTTCCACCTCCACCTCCACGTCCTTGGCGGCCGCCCCATGGGCTGGCCGCCGGGATGACGCCCGCCATCGCTTACCCCCCGCCTCCACCCGCGCTCGCCGTCGCCGTGCGGTCCGGCCAGTGGGCCGAGGTTCGCGCGCTGGCCCACTCGACGCCGATCCCCATGTCCCCGTCCGTGGCGGTCGTCACGGTCCGCGCCGTCCGGGTGCTGGGCCAGCCGGCCCAAGCCCTGGCCCTGGCGCGCCAGGCACTGCCCAGAGCCGGGGAGATGGCCGCGGCCTTGCGCCTGGAGGGGGCAGAGGCCGCCCTGGCCCTCGGAGAGGACCCACGGCCGCTCCTCGGGCCGCTGCTGACCAGGGCGGCGCCCGCGGCGCACCGCCATGCGGCCACCGAGCTTCTGCGGCAGGGATTCGAAACGCTGCCCCTGCCGGTCCTCCGCCTGCAGGTTCGGGGCGACCTGCCCCGGCATCTGCGCGCCGAGGCGCAGGCCGCCCTGGCGGGACGAGGCGGTGATCCCACCCTCGCGCTGCGAGTCGTGCGGACCGGCGGCTCGACCCGGGCGGCCGTGGCCGCGGCGCGTCTCCTGGCGGGACGGCCGCTGGCCGAGGCGGATCGCCTCGCGGTCGGCGACGCGCTGCTCTCGGGCGGGGCCTGGCGGGAAGCCCGGGAGGTGCTCGACGGACTGCCATCACCGCGCTCACCGGCGGTGCAGAGCCAGTGGCTGTTCCTGCGGGCCCGAGCCGCCTATCGGCTGGGGGACTTTGCCTCCGCCGCGACGCTTTTCGAGCGCTCTCTGGGGATCGCCGCCACCCCCAGGGAGCGCTATGCCCCAGCCGTACAACGCGGCCGGATCGGCGAGATTGCCGGCGACTACGGCGTCGCTCTGACCTTCTTCGAGGCAGCACGCACCGCCCAGCCCGGAGAACCCGAGGGCTGGGACGGGGCGCTCCGGGATCGCGTCGCCCTCGGGCGGAGCGAGGAAGCCGCGAGGATCTGGCGCCAGGCCCCTCCCGGCGTGCGGCGGGTGGTCGGCCCTCGCCTGGCGGCTGTTCTGCTGGCCCATCGGGACACGCCTCGCGCCCGCACCGTGCTGCAGACCCTCGGCCGAACGGACGCGGTGGCGCGACTGCTGTGGGTGGAGCTGGCGCGCTGTGAAGGCCGGGATGCCGACGCCGGTTCGGAGCTGCGGGCCCTCCTGGCCGACCGCAGCTCCGGGGCATGGGCGGAGCTGGCCGCCACGGGCTTACCCGACGGCGATCCTGGAGGCGAGTGGCCGGCGCCAGCGCGCGACCGGGCCACACTGGCCAGTCTGGCGACCGAGCGTGGGCTTTCTTTCGCCCGTATGGCGCTCACCCTGGCCCTGGCAGCCGACCCGGGCTGGGCAGCTCTGGTGGCGGGGGCCGTCCCCGACCCGCTTGGCTGGACCGGGCCAGCCGCCGAGCTGGTGGGAGTGGGTCTCGAGGAAGACGCCGCCCGCTGGTATCCCTACCGCTTCCCCGACTCGACCCCGGCTGAGCTGGCCTGGAGCGCTCGCACCCTCGCGTTCTGGGGCAACGGCCAGGCAGCGCTCGGTTACGGCGAGCGGCTGTGGGAGAACCTCGGAGTCCCGGCGGCCATGCTTCCCGATGCGCTGCGGCCGCTCATCCTCCCACCCGAGCTGGTGGGGGACTGTGTGACGGCAGCCCAGGTCCGCTCGTTGCCCGCGAGCTGGCTCGTCGGCGTGGTACGCCAGGAGTCCAGGTTCGATGCCGGGGCACGTTCCGCCGCTGGGGCCGTCGGCCTTGCCCAGTTCGTGCCCGAGACCCTTCAGCGCCTGGGAATCGAGCTGAGCGCAGCGGCGCATGTGGATCTGTCCCTGTCGATGGCCGCCGCCGAGCTGGCCCGGCTGGCGGCGGCGTTCGGCGGGCGCCTGGCCCCGGCCGCCGCGGCCTACAACGCCGGCGACCCCGTGGTCATCGCCTGGTCGGGGAGCCTTGGCGACTCCCAGTCGGAGGTCCTCTTCGCCATCGCCGTTCCCTACCGCGAGACCTCCACCTACGTGTTGAAGGTGTTCGAAGGCGAGGCCCTTGCGGCTCACCTCAGGTAGCGCACCACCTCGCCTCTGGCCTCGAGGTCCCTCGTCCACCGCTCGACTTCGGCGATGAGCTTGCGCTCGCGCAGCAGGGCTTCAAGTTGCGGCCTGACTGCCTTGAGATCAGGTGCAGGGGTACCTGCAGGCAGGGACGGCAGCAGCTCCTCGCGGAATGCACGCTCGACCTCTTCGGTGGAGGGCCGGACGAAGGGCGCGAACCGTCCGGCGACGTACGCCTCGATCACGGCGGCCCGCCGCACCAGCTCGCGCAGCAGGGGTTCTCCGAGACCGGCCGAGGCAAGCCGCGCAGCGACCACCTCGCCACCTCCAGCCCGCTCGACGACAACCTGCCAGGCATGGGTCTCGTCGACCTCCAGGCGCTGCACGACTCCCGCCGCCCTCAGGTCCTGCCAGCGCAGCTCGAGGGCCACCAGCGCCTCGACGACTGCGCGGCGCTGCTCGCCTTCGCTCTCGTCCTTTTCGGCGGGCACGAGCTGGGCGATCTCCGCCAGCTCCACATCCGAGGCCAGCACCGGCACCCCGTTGACGAGCGCGAGCACCCGCTCGACCTCCCGAGGAACAGCCAGCGCCACGGCAAGGAGCAGGGGCAGCATGCATGCATCTTAACCCGCCGGCCCCCCGGGTGGGCGGAGAAGCTCCCGGCGGTCGACTAACCGCTGCGGTTCGAATAGACTCGGGAAGGGGAGGAAGCACGTGGCCCAACCGATGGCGGACGGCGCCGAGATCCCGATTGCCCTGGCGCAGATCGCTACCTGCCCGGGACAGCTCCGACACAACCTGGAGCGCCACCTCGTCATGCTCGACCTGGCCCGCAAGGCAGGGGCACGGTTGGTGGTCTTTCCCGAGCTGTCGCTCTCCGGGTATCTGCTGGCCCATGGCGTACTGGAGCTCGCCATGGCTGCCGACGACCCTCGCCTCGCGCCGCTCTACGAAGCCAGCCGGGAGCTGACGATCCTGGTCGGGCTGCCGCTGCGCGAGCCCGGCGGCGGGATCTCGAACGCCGCCCTGCTGCTCGAGGGCGGCGAGCTGCGCGGCATCCATCGCAAGCTCTACCTGCCGACCTACGGCATGTTCGACGAGGGGCGCTACTTCGTCCAGGGCCCGGGGCTGCAGCCGCTGGAGTGCAGCCTCGGAAGGTTCGGCGTGCTGATCTGCGAGGACGCCTGGCACCTCTCCTCGTCGGTGCTGCTGGCCCAGGCCGGCGCCGAGGCGTTCCTGGTCATGGCCGGAGGCCCCACCGAGCTGGACGCCGGCGAGGAGCCGGCCGGCGGCCGGCGCTGGCACTGGCTGGTCGGCGCCACCGCCATCACCGCGGTGCGGCCCGTGTTCTTCGCCAACCGCTGCGGTTGGGAGGAAGGCATCCTGTTCGGCGGCCGCTCGTGGGCGGTAGACGCCCGGGGCCGTGCCCTGGCCGAGACCGCGCCGGCCCTCGAGGAGGCCCTCGTCACCGCCTCGTACTCCCGGGCCGACGCGGCGTTCGCCCGCACCCTTCTGCCCATCCCGTTCATGGAGCGCCTTGATTTGTGGCGCACCGCCCTGGAGCGTCGCCATGCGTGAGCTGCCGGCGGTTCACATCCCCCTGCTCGCCGAGGCGCTCACCCGCTTCCTGGCCGAGGAGCTGCGCGCCTCGGGCCTGCGCCGGTACGTGATCGGGCTGTCGGGAGGCATCGACTCGGCGGTGGCCACTGCCCTCGCGGTGCGCGCGGTTGGGCCGGACCAGATCGAGGCGCTGGCCCTCCCGGGCCCGACGTCGAGCCCCGAGAGCCTCGCCCACGCCAGGCTCATCGCCGACGGCTTGGGCATCCGCCTCGAGGTGCTGGACCTGGCGGAGGCCGGTCGCGTCTTCGCCTCGACCCTCGGCATCGGCGAGGACCGACTGCGTCTTGGCAACCTCATGGCGCGCATGCGGATGACGACCCTGTTCGACATCGCGCGCCGGGACGGTGCCCTCGTTCTCGGCACCTCGAACAAGAGCGAGATCCTGCTCGGCTACTCGACCCTCTTCGGGGATGCGGCCGCCTCGTTGCAGGTGCTCGGCGATGTCTGGAAGAGCCACATCTTCGAGCTGGGCCGCTTCCTCGGCACGCCCGAGGTGGTGGTCGCCAAGCCGCCAACCGCTGATCTTTGGCCCGGCCAGACCGACGCCAGCGAGCTGGGGTTCGACTACCCCACCGCCGACCCGGTGCTCTACTGGCACCACGAGGGGGGCCTGGCGCGCGACGCCCTGGTTGCAGCGGGCTTCGCGGAGCGGCTCGTGGACGGGGTGCTGCAGGCGTACCGACGCAACCGCTTCAAGTGGCGCCCCACCGTTATCGCGCGCATCTCGTCGAGCTGCATCAACGTCGACCGCATCCTCCCCCGCAATCCCCGATGAACGGGAGGGCGGCGGGACGGCTCTTCGTCGTGGCGACTCCGATCGGCAACCTCGGGGACTTCTCGCCGCGCGCCGTGGAGACGCTGCGAGCCGTCCGGGCGATCCTCGCCGAGGACACGCGCCAGGTGCGCAAGCTGCTGGCCCACTTCGGCATCGCCACATCGACCCAGGCCTTCCACGAGCACAACGAGGCGAGGGCGGTGCCTGGACTGCTGGCCCGCCTCGCGGCCGGGGAGGACTTCGCCCTGGTCTCCGATGCCGGCATGCCGCTGCTGTCGGATCCCGGCTTCCGACTCGTCCGGGGGTGCCGGGAGGCCGGGGTCGAGGTGCTCGTGGTGCCCGGACCCTCGGCCGTGGTGTCCGCCGTGGCAGTCTCCGGCCTGCCGCCCTACCCCTTCACGTTCGCCGGCTTCCTGCCCCCTCGCCAGGGAGGGCGGGACCGCCATCTGACAGGGCTGGCCCCGCTGCCCCACACCCTGGTCTTCTTCCTCTCGCCGCACCGCCTGGCCGAGGAGCTGGCGTCGTGCGCGCGCATCCTGGGCGCCGCCCGGGAAGGGGCCTTGATGTCCGAGCTCTCCAAGCTGCACGAGCGCTGCCGGCGGGGCACCCTCGAGGAGCTGGCGGCCTGGGCCGCGAACGCCGCCGCGCCCGGGGAGCACACCCTCGTGATCGGCCCACCGGCCACCGCCGAGGCTCGCGAGATCAGCCGCGAGCACGCCCAGCGGGCACTCGACGAGGCACTACGGGAGGGACTCGGGCTCGGCCCGGCGCGCCAGGCGGCAGCGCACCGACTGGGGATCAGCCGGCGGCAGCTCTATGCCCTGTTGCAGGGGTCTGCACCAGGGCCAGAAGCACCGAGCTGAGAGCGGCCAGAGCGACCTCGGGGCGCCGTTCGCGGTCGATCCCGGCCCGGGATAGCTCTCCGAGCGCGGTGAGCAACTCGGGGCTCGAGTAGGGCGCCGCCAGTCGGAAGGCCCTTTGAAGCTGCCACGGCGTGAGGTCGACCAGGGGCGAGCCGGCCGAGGTGGCGAGAACTGCCTGAAGGCGCGGCAGCAGGGCGGCCTTGAAGACCTTCGGATACCACAATGGCTCGGCGCAGCGGCGCGGCTTGAGCTCATCGACCAGACCAGCTTGCTCGGCAGCCCCACGCATCGCCAGCGCCTGTCGGAGCAAGCGTCCCACCAGGCGGACCAGGAAGCCGCCTTGCTCCCGAAGCTCGACGGACTCGCCCCGCCATCCCACCAGCGCCCCGCCGGCGGCGAGTCGCCCGAGGGTGCGGGCGACCTGTCCGGCGTGGCGCGCCAGCAGGCCCTCTTCCAGGTCGCTCCCGGTGCTCTCGGCGATCCCGGCCTGCTGGCGCACGAGGTCAGCCGTGGGGGTGCCGGTGAGCGCCGCCCGCTGCGCGGCCTGGACCAGCTCACGGGGCTTGAACCCGTAGGCCTCGCACAGGGCGTCCATGACCTCCCGGTCAGACGCGAGTGCCGGCTCCACCCGCTTGACCAGGGATGCCAGCACGGCACGCTGGGCAGGAGTCATCCGTACGTCATCCCAGGGCTTTGGGGCCTCGGGCAGCGGTGTGTAGCGGACCTGGCCAATGCGTCGGACGACCTCCACGAGGGGACCTTCCGGTGGCCCCTTGACTTCGGCAATGAGGACAAGCGAGACATCGGCGAAATGTAGCTTGGCCAGCTCAACGGCCAGCTCCGAGCCGTCCCCGACATTCTCTTTCTTCTTCTTGTTCTTGTCCGGCTTCTTCCCCAGCCAGACGCCCGCGTCGCGGACCACCAGCAGCCGGGCCGGAGCGAACAGTGACGAGCTGGACAGCTCCTGGAGCAGGCGCGCCACGGACGGCGCCGCGTCAAAGGTCGTCACCTCACCGTCTGGATGCAGCTCTCTCCAGCGTGTTTCGAGATCGGTTCGGGCCAGCTCGAGAAGGTAATCGTCGGCTGCCGCGAGCAGCACGACAGCAGGCTCGGTCAGAGCTCACCCCGGTCCTGGGCCTCCTGGCAGGCGATGCAGTAGCGCGCCCACGGAATGGCGTGGATACGGGGCTTCTCGATCACCTGACCGCAGTGCGTGCACTGGCCGTAGATGCCGCTCTCGACCCGCTTGATGGCCTCTTCGATGAGCTTGAGCATGCGGCCCTCGTTCTCCGACACCGAGAACGAGAACTCGCGCTGGAAGGCGTTGGTGGCGCGGTCTGCGATGTCAGGCACGCCGGCCTCGCCCTCGACGGCACCCATCTCGCGGGCACGGGACACGCCCTCGACCAGCTCTTGTCGCCTCGCTTCGAGCAGGCGGCGAATTCCTTCGAGATCGATGGTCGGTTTCACTACGGCCTCCACGGGCAGATTATACCTTAACACTCTTTCCCTCCCGGCCCCTGCCCTGTGAGATAACAGATTGGGCTCGTTCTGCTTCCCTCGCGTCCTCGCCACCTCGGTGGTACCCCCCACCGGCCAGCAGGTCGCAGGCCCGGAACAGCTGCTCCCAGAGCACCAGTCGCGCCATCTGGTGGGGCAGCGTCAGACGGGAGAGCGACAACCTCAGGTTGGCTCGCGCCAGCAGTTCCGGGTCGAGGCCGAGATCGGAACCGAGCACGAACACCAGCCGTGCCCGCTGGCGCCCCTCTCCGATCCAGCGCGCCAGCTCCTCGCTGCGCTGCTCCACACCCCGCTCGTCCAGCGCGACCACCAGATCGCCCGGCTGGAGATGATCGGCGATCCGCTCGGCCTCCTGGGCCAGAACCCTCGAGCGGTCTCCACCCCGCCCCTCGGCCGGGCGGGACCGCACGTCGCTGCATGGCATGAAACGCCCGACGCGCTGACGGTACTCCTCGACCAGCGACTGCACCGCCTCGGGCGCTCGCTTGCCGACCCACAGCACCACCAGTCCATTCATGACCCGGCCCCATCCCGCCGCCATCGGATGAGCGTGCGGCGCGACACGCCGAGCACGCGGGCGGCTCGGGAGACGTTGCCCCCGGCCTGGGCCAGCACCCAGAGGGCGTACAGGCGCTCCACGGCGGCCAGGGGCAGGCTGCGCTCCGCGGCCCTGGCGGCCACCTCGGACCACGCCGACGCTGGCAACCCCAGGTCGGCGACACCGAGCGTCCCCGGGTTGAGGATGGCGGCACGGTCCAGCACCGTGGCCAGCTCGCGGTAGTTTCCGGGCCATGGGTAGGCCTGGATCAGCTCCCGCGCCTCTTGATCCAGCCTCACCGGCGTGCCGTGTCTCCCCGACCTCCGCAGGTGTGCGTCGGCAAAGGGGAGGATGTCCAGGGGACGCTCGTGGAGCGGCGGCATCACGACGTGCAGGCCAGCCACCCGGTGAAAGAGATCGGGCCTGAGCTCCCCGCTCCCGACTCGTGCCGAGACGCCGGCATCCACGAGGGCCACCACCCGGGCCCGCAAGGGCCGCGACTGGCCTGTCCCCACCGGAAAGAACCGTGCCTCGTCGAGGGCTCGGAGGAGCGCCACCTGACCCTCGCCCGGCAAGATGTCGAGGCGGTCCAGCACCAACGTCCCGTCGGCGGCGCGCTCCAGCCAGCCAGACCTCGGGCGGGTGGCATCGGTGAAGGCGCCGGCGCGGTGTCCGAACAGCTCGGAGGCGAGCAGCCCCGGGGCGAGAGCCCCGCAGTCCACCACGACGAGAGGTCGTCCGCCGCGGCTCGCCCGGTGGAGGCGGGCCGTCACCCAGCTCTTGCCGGTGCCTGTCTCGCCTTCGATGAGCAGCGCCAGGGCGGTGGGCGCCACCCGTGCGAGCCGGCGGCTCAGCTCACGCACCTCGGGGTGGCGGCTGGGGAGCAGGTCGGTCACTCCGGTGACGCCACGAGCCCCGCGGTGATGTCCGGCGCGTCGCCCCACAGCCGCTCCAGGGCGTAGTACTCGCGCCGCTCCTCCTGGAAGACGTGGATGATGAAGTCCACGTAGTCGAGGAGGATCCATGTCCCCTGCGGGTACCCCTCGACCGCGAGCGGTCGCGTCCCGTGCTCGCGCAGGACCCGCACCACCTCGTCGGCCACCGCCTGCGCATGACGCTGGGAGCCCACCGAGCAAATGACGAACGCGTCGGCGATGGAAGTCTTCCTGGAGACGTCGAGGACCATCAGATGAAATGCCTTCTTGTCCTCCAGCGCCGCCATCGTCGGCCGGAGCTGTGTCATCACGTCTGCCTTCATGTTCGCTTCACACTCCCTGTCGGTACAAGCTGTACTTGTCGATGTATCGCGCCACGGATGGTGGCACGAGCTCGCCAGCGCCCAGGCCCCGCCGCACCTGCGCCCGCAGGTCGGTCGCCGCCGCCGGCACGGGTGGGTGCTCGACGACGAAAACCTGCGGCGAGCCCGGCACGAGTGCCCGGTGAGCCTGGCCGGGAGCCACCGGCACGATGCGCCTGGCCAGCCAGTCGGGCACGGAAGCGGTCAGCGGCGCACCCCAGATCGTGTCACGGTGTAGCACCACCAGGTCGATCATGTCCACCAGCGCCTCCCAGCGGTGCCAGGTGGTGAGCTGGGCGAGGGAGTCGGAGCCGAGGAGGAAGAATGACTGCTCGGCCGGCCACTCGGTGCGCAACAGCGGCACGCTGTCCACGGTGTAGGTGGGACCCGCGCGCCCGGCCTCGAGGTCGGAGACGAAGAACCCCGGCTCGTCCTGGGTCGCCAGCACGAGCATGGCCAGCCGGTGGCTGAACGCCGTCAGCGGGTCTCCCTGCTTGTGCGGCGGGCTGCCCGCCGGGACGAAGACAACGCCATCCAGCTCAAGTGCCTGCATCGCCGCCCGCGCCGGCTCGAGATGTCCCCGGTGCACCGGGTCGAAGGTGCCGCCGAAGAAGCCGACCCGTCTCACGCCGGGCCCGCCAGTGCGAAGGTGGTTTCCAGCATTGCCTCCAGCCCCTCGCCGCTCACCGCCGAGATGGCCGCCCAGGGGGCACCCATCTCGGCCGCCGCGGCAGCCAGCTCATCCAGTCGCCCGGGATCGCTCAGCGCATCGCACTTGGTGCCGACGAGCAGGAGCCGGCGGTCGAGCAGCGTTGGGTCGTGTTGCCGCAGCTCCTCGCGCACCACGCCGACCTGCTCCCGAACCCCCATCTCGCCGGCCAGGTCCACCAGATGCAGGAGCACCCGGCAACGCTCGATGTGGCGCAGGAAGCGGTGGCCGAGCCCGGCACCCGTATGGGCACCCTCGATGAGGCCAGGCAGGTCCGCGAACACGAGCGAGCGCTCGCCGGCGTGCCTGGACACCACGCCGAGGTGGGGAATGAGCGTCGTGAATGGATAGTCCGCGACCTTGGGCCGCGCCGCCGAGACCCGCGACAGCAGCGTCGACTTGCCGGCGTTGGGCAGGCCCACCAGGCCCACGTCGGCGAGCAGCTTGAGCTCGAGCTGGATGTGGCGCTCCTCGCCGGCCGTCCCGGGCTCGGCAAAGCGAGGCGCCTGGTTGACTGGAGTGGCGAAGTGCTGGTTGCCACGCCCGCCTCGCCCAGCTCTCGCCGCCACCACCTCCTGGCCGGGATCCACGAGGTCCGCGAGCACCTGGAGGGTGTCCACGTCCCGCACCACCGTGCCGCAGGGCACCTCGATGAGCGCACCGTCGCCGGAGGCGCCGGTCTGATTGGAGCCCCGGCCGTGCTCGCCGCGCTCGGCCCTGACGTGATGTCGGTCGTAGAGGTGCGCGAGGGTGCTCCAGTGCTTGGAGGCGCGCACCACGACACTCCCGCCGTGCCCGCCGTCACCGCCGTCGGGGCCGCCACGGGGAATGAACTTCTCTCGCCGGAAGCTGACGCACCCGCGCCCCCCGTCGCCGGCCTTGACGAAGATGTGAACCTCGTCGAGAAACATCAGGCCAACACTGGGGGGCGCGCGTCAGGCCGCCGGTTCGCAGACCACGAAACGGCCGAGCCGCCCGCGGTCGCGGAACCGGATGTGCCCGTTGACTCGCGCGTAGAGAGTGTCGTCCTTGCCGCGCCCGACGTTCAGCCCCGGCTTCCAGCGCGTGCCGCGCTGCCGGATGATGATCGTCCCGGCGTGCACCAGTTGGCCGTCGCCGACCTTGACGCCAAGGCGCTGGGCATTCGAGTCACGGCCGTTGCGGCTGGAGCCCTGTCCCTTCTTGTGCGCCATGCTTCCTCCTCACGCCTCGATGGCGTCGATGCGAACTTCGTAGAGATCCTGCCGGTGACCGTTGGTCTTGCGGTGGCCCTTCCGCTTCTTCTTGTGGAAGACGATGATCTTGTCGCCGCGCAACGCACGCAGCAGGGTGCCCTTGACGACCGCACCCTCGACCAACGGCTTGCCAACTCGGACCTTTGAATCGTCGCGGACCAGCAGCACCCGTTCGAACGTCACTTCGCTGCCCGCCTCGACACCGGCCCAGATCCGTTCCACAGCCACCCGCTGCCCAACTTCGACGCGGTGCTGCTTGCCTCCTGCTTCCACAATCGCGTACATGCAAACCCCCACCCCAGCAAAGACACCAAGGACCGCGGATTCTGCCACATACGCGGCGGGCTGTCAAACATCCGTCCGGGACGAGAGCCGCCAGTCGGGAGTCAGCAGCTTCCATCACCCGGCCCGGCAACCCGACACCGCCCACCCGTGACACCAGGGGTGGCGGTTGGGAAATCGGACTTTGACATCCCACTTTCGTGGGACTCGAGGGGTTGCCAAGACGCCAATCTTGTTCTACATTTCACAAGTCAGCTCGCGCCGCGTCCTGGGTCGCGGGCCGAAATTCGAGAACTGTGAGGTGAAGTCGACATCCGCCGTCGAGGCAGGTGGTTCCGACCCGGCCACGACCTGCGGTCACAGCATTCGAAGGTTCGCAGCACCGGGAGGCGGGACCCCCCCGCCGCCTCCCTCTCCACAGCCACGCAGCGTTCCAGAAGGAGGGCGCTCGATGACCGACCTGCAACCCATCTTCCAGAAGTACCCCGACGCCAAGCGAGATTCTCTCATCCCGATTCTGCAGGACGTGCAGGAGGTCCAGGGGTACCTGTCACGCGACTGCGTCATCGCGATTGGCCAGCACCTGGGCCTTCCGGCCAGCAAGATCTACGGCGTGGCGACGTTCTACAACCAGTTTCGCTTTCAGCCCTTGGGTCGCTACAACATCCAGGTCTGCCGGGGCACCGCCTGCCACGTCAAGGGATCGCTGCCCGTGCTGGAGTCGGTCAAGCGCACCCTCGGCATCGACGCGGGGCAGACGACCCGTGACGGGCTGTTCTCCATTGAGGTGGTGGCCTGTCTGGGAGCCTGCGGCCTGGCGCCGGTCCTGTGCATCAATGGCGAGTTCCACGGCAACGTGAAACCCGAATCCCTCGGCAAGCTGCTCGCTTCGCTGCGCAAGGAGGCGGCCTCCAATGCGTAAGACCCTTATCGACGCCTGCTGCGATGCCTGCTGGCACGGTCCGGCCGAGTACTGCAAGGACCTCGTGCCCTGCCTGAGCGACGGCCCTCGTTGTCACGAGAACGAGTCCTGTGCGGCCGAGCGGCGCAACCGCCTGACTATCCTGAGGCGCGACACCGTGAGCCGCCCGACGATCTTCATCGGCACCGGCACTTGCGGCCTCGGCGCCGGTGCGGCCAAGACTCTTGAGGCGATCGAGGCGTGGCTCTTCGAGCACGACCAGTCGGCCGAGATCGTCGAGGTCGGATGCATCGGCATGTGCTCCGTCGAGCCGCTGGTGGACATCCAGCTCCCCGGCCGCACCCGCGTCTGCTTCCACAACGTGACCGAGAAGATGGTCCCCGGTCTGATCGAGCAGGTGTTCGCCGGCGAGATGCCGACCGCGTCCGTGCTCGGGCAGCACCGCAACCCACGCCTGCAGGCTTGGGCGGAGCTGCCGTACCTGGACGAACACCCGTTCTTCGCTCCCCAGACCCGCTGGGTGTTGACCAACTGCGGCATCATCGACCCCACGGACATGGACGAGTACCTGGCCTGGGGTGGTTATCGCGCCCTCGCCAAGGTCGTGCACGACATGACCCCGGCCGACGTGTGCCGCACCGTGGAGCTTTCCGGCCTGCGCGGCCGGGGTGGCGGCGGCTTCCCTACCGGCCGCAAGTGGACGATCGCCAACCAGCAGCCACCAGGCCAGAAATACCTGGTGTGCAACGCTGACGAGGGTGACCCCGGGGCGTTCATGGACCGTGCGGTGATCGAGGGCGATCCCCATCGCCTGCTCGAGGGCATGGCGATCGCTGCCTATGCGATCGGCGCGAGCAAGGCCTACGTCTACATCCGCGCCGAGTACCCCCTGGCGATCAAACGGCTCGTCCACGCAATCGCCGAGGCCAAGGCCCACGCCTTACTCGGGGAGCACATCCTGGGCACCGACTTCCACCTCGAGATCGTCATCAAGCAAGGAGCGGGCGCCTTCGTGTGCGGCGAGGAGACGGCGCTGCTGCAATCGATAGAGGGCAAGCGGGGGATGCCGCGGCCACGTCCACCTTACCCGGCCCAGGCCGGCCTGTTCGGCAAGCCGACCGTGATCAACAACGTCGAGACTCTGGCCAATGTCCCGGCCATCCTCGATCGTGGCCAGGAGTGGTTCGCGTCGGTGGGCACGGCCGGGTCCAAGGGCACCAAGGTGTTCGCCCTCTCGGGCAAGATCAACCGCACCGGGCTGGTCGAGGTGGCGATGGGCACGCCGCTGCGCCAGATCATTTTTGACATCGGCGGCGGCATTCCGGACGGCAAGGCCTACAAGGCGGTCCAGATCGGCGGACCCTCCGGCGGTTGCATCCCGACCCAGCATCTCGACATCGAGATCGACTACGAGTCCCTGAAGACCGTGGGCGCGATGATGGGCTCCGGAGGCCTGGTGGTCATGGACGAGGCCACGTGCATGGTGGACGTGGCGAAGTTCTTCATGGACTTCATCCAACGCGAGAGCTGTGGGAAGTGCATCCCGTGCCGCGAAGGCACCCGTCGGATGCTCGAGATCCTCCAGGGAATCACTCGCGCCCGCCGCAGCGAGACGGGCAACGACGCCCTGCAGCGCTTCCAGGGGGTGATGGCGCTCGAGCAGCTCGCCAACGTCATCAAGGACACCAGCCTGTGCGGCCTCGGGCAGACCGCCCCCAACCCGGTGCTCTCGACCCTGCGCTACTTCCGGGACGAGTACGAGGCCCACATCTACGAGCGCAAGTGCCCGGCCGGGGCGTGCACCGACCTGCTCACCTACTCCATCAACGTGGAACGGTGCGTCGGCTGCGGCCTGTGCGTCAAGGCCTGCCCTGCTCAGGCGATCCTGGGCACGCTCAAGAGCCCGCACTTCATCGTCGCCGAGAAGTGCATCTCATGCGGCTCGTGCGCCACCGTCTGCCGGCCGAAAGCCGTGCTCGTGCAGTAATGGAGAGTGCCATGCAGATCCAGGTCAACAACCGCCCGATCGAGGCCCAGCCCGGCGAGACCATCTTGACGGCGCTCAGGCGGGCCGGTCTTTCCGTTCCCACCCTCTGCCACATGGAGGGCCTGCTGCCCTCCGGCGCCTGCCGCATCTGCGCGGTCGAGGTCGAGGGCCAGCGGAGCCTCATCCCCTCCTGTTCCTACCCGGTGGCCGAGGGGATGAAGATCCTCACCCACTCGGCCCGCGCCGTGGCGGCTCGCCGCACCATCATCGAGCTGCTCCTCTCCAACCACCCGGACGACTGTCTGTACTGCGTGCGCAACAACAACTGTCAGCTCCAGACCCTGGCGGCCGAGCACGGCATCGCTCAGCGCCGCTTCACGGGCCTGAAGTCCGACCACAAGATCGACATCTCCGGCCCCGCCCTCGCCCGCGACCCCGCCAAGTGCATTCTGTGCGGCAAGTGCGTGCGGGAGTGTGAGGAGGTCCAGACGGTGGCGGCCATCGACTTCATCGGCCGCGGCAGCAAGACCAAGGTGGGACCGGCGTTCAATGAGGGCCTCAACCTGTCGAGCTGCATCCTGTGCGGCCAGTGCGTGATGGTCTGCCCCACCGGGGCGCTGTACGAGCAGAGCCACGTCAAGCAGGTGATGACCGCGATCCAGGATCCGGAGATGACGGTGGTGATCCAGCACGCCCCGGCCGTGTCGGTGACCCTTGCCGAGGCGTTCGGGCTGCCGGCCGGACAGGACATGGCCGGCACCATGACCGCAACGCTGCGGCGGCTCGGCTTCGACTTCGTCTTCGACACCTCCTTCTCGGCCGACCTGACGATCATGGAGGAAGCCTCCGAGCTGGTGCACCGCCTGCAGACCGGCGGCACCCTGCCGATGATGACGAGCTGCTCCCCGGGCTGGATCAAGTTCATGGAGGAGTTCTACCCGGACATGCTCGGGCATCTCTCCACCTGCAAGAGCCCGCAGCAGATGCTGGGCGCTGTCATCAAGGGCTTCTGGGCGTCCACCCGCGGGCTGGACCCGGCCAGGGTCTTCTCGGTGGCAGTCATGCCGTGCACGGCCAAGAAGTTCGAGGCGAGTCGCCCGGAGATGGTGCACGATGGCGTCGCGGACATCGACGCGGTCCTCACCACCCGCGAGCTGGTGCAGCTCATCAGGATGTACGGGGTGGACATGCAGGCCGTGACCCCAGAGGACGCGGACCGGCCGTTCGGCGAGCGCTCCACCGCCGGCAAGCTGTTCGGCGGCACCGGCGGCGTCATGGAAGCGGCCATCCGCACCGCGCACTTCCTCGTCACCGGGAAGGATCCCGAGCAGGTGGTGGTCACGGCGGTACGGGGCCTTGACGGCGTCAAGGAAGCACGCTTCAAGGTTGGCGACATCGAGCTGGGCGTCGCGGTCGTGTCGGGTCTCGGCAACGCTCGCAAGCTCGTCGAACAGGTGCGCAAGGGACGCAAGGACCTGCACTTCATCGAGGTCATGACCTGCCCTGGCGGCTGCGTGGCGGGCGGCGGCCAGCTTCTGGGCCTCGACCGCACCGCCGTCGTGGCGCGCCTGCAGGGCCTGTATGCCCTCGACGCCGCAGGGACGGTGCGAATGTCCCACCACAACGAGGCCGTCCGGGACCTCTACCGCGAGTTCCTCGGCGAGCCCCTGGGCGAGCGCAGCCACCACCTGCTGCACACACACTACCAGCGGCGGACCGTGGTGCTATAAGGGACCTCAGTGGCTCGCCAGGCCTCCACCCCGCTCGTCACCACCGTCAAGGAGCGCTGCCGCGTCTGCTACACCTGCGTGCGGGAGTGCCCGGCGAAAGCCATCCGCATCGCCGGCTGGCAGGCCGAGATCATGCCCGAGCGCTGTGTCGGCTGCGGCAACTGCGTGCGGGTATGCAGCCAGAAGGCCAAGCAGGTGACGAGCTCCCTGGCCGAGGTGCAGGCATTGCTCCAGAGTGGGCAGCCGGTGGCCGCGTGCGTGGCGCCCAGCTTTCCCGCCGAGTTCGTGGACATGGACGAGCGCACCCTGGTCGGGATGCTGCGACGGCTCGGGTTCGCCTTCGTCAACGAGGTGGCGTTCGGAGCCGACCTGACGGCGCGCCGCACCCGGGAGATGCTGGAAGCGAACCCGGACCGCTGCTACATCTCCACCTCCTGCCCGGCCATCGTCTCCTACATCGAGCGCTACTACCCGGCACTCGTCGAGTTTCTGGCGCCGATCGCCTCACCGATGGCGGCGACGGCGAGGGTGCTGCGCCGCCTCCACGGCAAGGATCTGCGAACGGTGTTCATCGGGCCCTGCGTCGCCAAGAAGGGCGAGGACCTCCTCCTCGGCGGCACACCGGAGATCGACGAGGTCCTGACCTTCGCCGAGCTGCGGCAGCTCCTGACCGACACCGGGATATGCGCGAGGGACACGGCTCCTGCCGACTTCGATCCACCGCGCGGCGGCACCGGTGCTCTCTACCCGCTCAGCCGGGGGGCCCTCCAGGCCGCCAGCATCGACGAGAACCTCATCCACGGGGAGATCGTCGCCGCCGACGGCCGCACCAGCTTCGTCGAGGTCATCAAGGAGTTCGAGTCAGGCGACCTCGACCTCAACGCCCGCCTGCTCGAGCTGCTCTGCTGCAACGGTTGCATCATGGGGGCCGGGATGACCTCGGACGCCCCGCTGTTCCGACGCCGGGCGATCGTCAGCAAGCATGTCCGCCAGACCCTCGCGGCGGCCGACCCGGATCTGCACCAGGACTGGCTCGAGCGACTGTCCGACCTCGACCTCTCCCGCCGCTTCCGGGTCAACGACCAGCGCATGACCGTACCCACCGAGGACGAGGTCGCGGCGGTCCTCGCCCGCATGGGCAAGCACCTGCCGGCCGACGAGCTGAACTGCGGCGCCTGCGGCTACGACACCTGTCGCGAGCACGCCGTGGCGGTCTGCAAGGGTCTCGCCGAGTCGGAGATGTGCCTGCCGTTCACCATCGAGGCGCTGCGCAAGACGGTTGGGGAGCTGGCGGTCTCCCACGACGAGCTCCGCACAGCCCAACAGGCCCTCATGCACTCCGAGCGGCTGGCCAGCATGGGCCAGCTCGCCGCCGGGATCGCCCACGAGGTCAACAACCCCCTCGGCGTGGTGTTGCTCTACGCTCACATGCTCCTCGAGGAGACACAGAAGGAGCAGCCGCTTCGCAAGGACCTGGAGATGATCGTCTCCCAGGCCGACCGCTGCAAGAAGATCGTCGCGGGGCTACTGAACTTTGCCCGGCAGAACAAGGTCTTCCTGCAGGAGATGCCGGTCCGTGACCTCATCCTGCAGGGCCTGCGCTCGGTGCCGATCCCCGACTCGGTGAAGGTGCTCGTGGAGCACGAGCAGGAGAACCTGGTCGTCGAGCTCGACCGCGACCAGATCATTCAGGTGCTCACCAATCTGATTTCCAACGCCGTGGAGGCGATGCCGGACGGCGGGACCCTGACGCTGTCGTCCCGTTTCAGCAACGGCCACGTAATCCTGGCCGTGAGCGATACAGGTGTCGGCATCTCCAAGGAGAACATGAACAGGATCTTCGAGCCGTTCTTCACGACCAAGCCCATGGGCAAGGGCACCGGCCTCGGCCTGCCGGTCATCTACGGCATCGTCAAGATGCACCGGGGCGACATCAAGGTCGAGTCCAACGCCGACCCAGCGGCCGGCCCCACCGGCACCTGCTTCACCGTCACCCTACCTCGGAAGGGCAAGGGCGAGTGACGCAGCCCCGGAGAGGAACGCACAGGAGGAATCATGACCACACCCCCCACCATCCTCGTGGTTGACGACAACCCGGACTTTCTCGAGCAGATGCAGTTGCAGCTCGAGGCGGCAGGGTTTCAGACGGTCGCGGCCGAGAGCGCCCAGCAGGCGCGAGGGCTGCTGCCCACCACCGATTTCGCCCTGGCGATCTGCGACCTCATGATGGAGCACTCCGACTCGGGGTTCACCCTCGCCCACGCCATCAAGCGCAAGGACCCCGCCATTCCGGTGATCATGGTGACGGCGGTGGCCAGCGAGGCTGGCGTCACCATCGACGCCTCGAGCAAGGGCGAGCAGGCCTGGGCCGGCGCCGACGTCATCCTCGACAAGCCGGTGCGCTTCGAGCAACTCAAGCGTGAGATCAGCCGCCTCCTCAAGATCACGCTCTAGGCGGCACGGTCATGGACAACCTCCGCGTCCTCGTGGTCGACGATGAGCCGGGCATCCGCTTCGGCGTCACGCGCGTGCTCCAGTCCTTCCGGGTCCGCGTCCCCGAGTCGGACGGCGACGTCGGTTTCTCGATCGCCCAGGCCGAATCGGGGGAAGAGGCACTCACCATCCTGGCCGAAGGTCAGGTCGACATCCTGTTACTGGACCACAAGTTACCCGGCATCTCCGGCCTCGAGGTACTGGAGAAAGTGGCCTCCCAGGACCAGGACATGCTCACCGTCATGATCACCGCCTACGCCACCATCGAGACGGCGGTGACCGCCACCAAGCGCGGCGCCTACGACTTCCTCGCCAAGCCGTTCACGCCGGAGGAGCTGAAGGCGACGACCGCCAAGACGGCCCGCCATCTGCTGCTGCGCCGCGAGGCCAAGCGTCTGGCGGAGGAGAAGCGCCAGGTCCGCTTCCAGTTCATCTCGGTCCTCGCCCACGAGCTCAAGGCGCCCCTCGCCGCGGTCGAGGGCTACCTGCAACTGCTGCGCGACCGCGTCGTCGAGCCAGGGAGCGCGAAGTCCGACGAGGTGCTCGGCCGCAGCCTCCTGCGCATCGAGGGGATGCGCAAGCTGATCGGCGACATCCTCGACCTCACCCGCATCGAGTCGGGGCAGAAGAAGCGCGAGCTCGCCGATGTCGACGTGCGCGAGATTGCCGCCCGCGCCGTCGAGACCGCCCAGCCGGCGGCGCGAGCGAGGCAGATCACGATCGAGGTGCAGGGACCGGAGCGCCTACCCATGCGCGCCGACCCGGGCGAGGTCGAGATCATCTTCAACAACCTCGTCTCCAACGCCGTGAAGTACAACCGGGAGGGTGGCCGGGTCGAGGTCGGACTTTCGGAGTCGGACCAGGCTGTGGTCATTCGGGTGGCCGACACCGGCATCGGCATGAGCCCCGAGGAAGTGGCGCAGCTTTTCGGCGAGTTCGTGCGCATCAAGAACACCAAGACCCGCAACGTCATGGGCTCAGGTCTGGGGCTCTCCATCCTCAAGAAGCTGGCGGCCCTCTACGACGGAACCGTGCAGGTGCAGAGCACCCCGGACGTCGGCACCACCTTCACTGTCACCCTGAAGCAGACGTGAGAGGGGCAGTCATCAGCGGTCGGGACTCGGGCAAAGGAGCCTGCGTGGGCAGCCACGTCTCCGATCCCCGGTGGCTGACCATCAGTTACCACTCCCAGCTCCGGGTCTCCATCCCCAGCCGGCTCGGCGGGGAACGATGAACCGAACCGAGCTGATCGGGTGGCTCCGGGAAATGGACGAGACACGCCTGGAGGAGCTGTGGGCGCTGGCCGACGAGGTCCGCCGGGTTCACGTCGGCGACGAGGTGCACCTCCGCGGCCTCATCGAGATCTCCAACCACTGCGTGCAGCGCTGCACCTACTGCGGCATCAACGCCACCAACCGCGAGGTCGAGCGCTACCGCATGACGGCCGCGGAGATCCTCGGGTCCGCCCGGCAGGCCCGGGACCTCGGCTACGGCACCGTGGTGATGCAGGCCGGAGAGGACTACGGCCTCACCCGGGAGCTCATCGCCGACCTGGTGCGCCAGATCAAGTCCGAGACCGGCCTCGCCGTCACCCTGAGCCTGGGCGAGCGCTCCGACGAGGACTTTCTGGCCTGGCGGGAGGCGGGCGCCGACCGCTACCTCCTGCGCTTCGAGACCTCCGACCCCGAGCTCTACGCCTCGATCCACCCGTCGCTGCCGGGGCGGCCCTCCGATCGCTTCGAGATCCTCCGTCACCTGCGCCGCCTCGGATACGAGATCGGCTCCGGGGTCATGCTCGGGATTCCCGGACAGACCTGGAGGATCCTCGCCGACGACCTGCAGGCCTTCGTCGGGCTGGACCTCGACATGATCGGCGTCGGGCCGTACCTGCCGCACCCCGCCACTCCACTCGGCCGGGGCGAGCTGCCCGAGGCGCCCGAGGGCGAGCAGGTGCCCAGCAGCGAGCTCATGACCTACAAGGTCGTGGCTCTCACCCGTCTGCTCTGCCCCAGGTCCAACATCCCGTCCACCACGGCCCTCGCCACCCTCAACCTCGCCCAGGGGCGCGAGCTTGGCCTCTCGCGGGGAGCCAACGTCGTCATGCCCAACCTCACCCCGGTCCAGTACCGGGCGCTCTACGAGATCTACCCTGGCAAGGCCTGTATCCGCGAGACGGCCAACGAGTGTGCCGCCTGCCTTTCGGGCCGCATCCACCGCCTCGACCGCCAGGTCGGCCGTGGACCCGGATCCCGCCGCCTGACCCACATGAAGTGACCGGGAGCCCGCAGGCCGCCTGCGGCGGACAGTCTGCTCCCGGCAGGTCGTCGAGCCCCGATCACCCTTCGGTGCGAGGTGCGCCGCGAGAGCCGGTGATCAGGCGGGCGGCACGGTTGTGGGAGAAGTAGCTCCACGCCCACTGCACGAAGACAAGGAGGCGGTTCTGGAATGCCACCAGCTTCATGAGGTGTACGAACAGCCAGGCCAGCCACGCCAGGTACCCCCAGAACTGCAGCCCAACGATCTCGGCGACGGCGGCGTGCCGTCCGATCGTGGCCATGTTGCCCCAATCCCGGTAGTGAAACGGCGGCAGGGTGCGGCCGTCGAGACGAGCCGCGATCAACCGCGCGATGTAGCCACCCTGCTGCATGGCCACCTGAGCGACACCCGGAAGTGTCGTCCCGCCCCGGTCCGTGGACGCCGCCATGTCGCCGGCAACCAGGATCTCTGGGTACCCGGGCACCGAGCAGTCCGGCTCCACCAGCACGCGCCCCGCCCTGTCCTGAGGCGCCCCGGTGGCCGCGGCCACGGCCCGGGCCAGGGGTGACGCCTGAATGCCGGCCGCCCACAGCACGGTGCGGGTGGCCATCTTCTCGGTGGCGTCAGCACTTCTGAGCAGGACATGCTCGGGGCCCAGGTCGGTGACGAGAGTGCGGGTGCGCACCTCGACCCCGAGCTCTTGCAGGGACCTCGCAGCCGCCGCGGAAAGCCGTTCCGGATAGCTCGGCAGCACCCGGCCGACTCCCTCCACGAGCACGATGCGGGCACTTCGGGGGTCGATGGCCCTGAAGTCGTCGCGCATCGTGACGCGCGCGATCTCGGCCAGGGCGCCGGCCAGCTCGACA
>Ga0116171_10001596_pt1 | contig 22301 bp, 24 predicted proteins | sample AD_JPNHW2_MetaG_FD_89798 | JGI IMG/M metagenome (GOLD analysis project Ga0116171, IMG submission 89798) | Active sludge microbial communities of municipal wastewater-treating anaerobic digesters from Japan - AD_JPNHW2_MetaG | ecosystem: Engineered > Bioreactor > Anaerobic > Digestate | place...
GCTTGTATTCACCGCTGTTGACTTTAAAGCCGGTATAATAGGTGAACGCCGAATAAAGAAGCCCGAGAGAGTGGGGGAACCGAATTTCCCATAACTGCTGCAGCCGGTTGCTATTTCCCTGCCAGGCCGTGGTCGTAGACCATTCTCCGACCCCATCGATGCAGAGAACCGCCGCATCGGCATAGGGTGACGCAAAAAAGGCTGAGGCCGCGTGTGAGCGATGATGGCTATAAAAATAGGTGTTTTCGGGCTGGCCGCCGAATTCTTCATGAAGAATGCCGGCTATTTCTGACTTCATGAACAATTTGCCCTTCAGCCAGACCGGGATTGCCTGAAAAAAAGACGGTAAGCCGGCTGGTGCAAAGCTCAGGTAGGTTTTGAGCAGCCGTTCAAACTTGACAAAGGGCTTTTCGTAAAACACCAGTGCATTTATCTGGCTGATATCAATTTCGGCTTCCGCAAGGCAGAAGCGAATAGCGTTACGTGGAAACTCGCTGTCATGCTTGATGCGGGTGAACCGTTCTTCCTGGGCAGCCGCAATTACCCGACCATCCTGCACCAGGCAGGCTGCGGAATCGTGGTAGAAGGCTGAAATTCCAAGAATATACATTTTGCACCAGCCGTGAATTTTTCAGAGTGTACCAGATTCTGTAACGGGTTTTCAATGCCCCGGGTGCATATTCTTGTGCAAAAAAAAAGAAAAACGGCAGGGGCACCAGTGAATTGTGCCCCTGCCGTCAGCTGCAGGTATGAACTAGAAAATCACATCAAAGAACTTGGTGATCAGGCCCTGGCGGTTTGCACGCCCAACAGAGCCACGCCCGTCAAACTTGATCTGGGCATCTGCCAGCAGTTTTGAATTGATACTGTTGGTTGAGTCAACGTCTTTTGGCCGGGCGACCCCGCGCACTCTCATAATCTGGTTTTCTTTGTTGACCATGATCGAGCGACTGCCTTCAACGAGAAGGTTGCCGTTCGGCAATACTTCAAGAACGCTTGCAGTAATGGTGCCGGTTAATTTGCCCGAGCGGGTAGTGGTGCCAGTACCATCGAATTTGTTACTTAGCTGCTGATTGCCGACAAATTGGTTGAGAATATTTTTGAAAAACGGAATTCTTGGAGCTGTGCTGATCTCTGTGTTACTGTCTTTGCTCGTGTTGGTAGTTGCTTTTGACTGAGCATTCGATTCTTCAGAGATCACTATGGTAACGATATCACCTGGGTTAAAGTCTCGACCACCGCGGTTCGAGTAAAGATCATTGCCGGATAACCAGAGAGAGGCTGCGTTTGCCGGCAATGAAATTAAAACGATGAAAGTCATCATGGCCAGCAGTTTAATTCTTTGCATATTCAACAGTGCCTTTCTCGGTTACAACGCCTTTGATGCGCCGCTTGTTCTGCATGTTTATCAGAGTGATTTCATCGCCAGGATTGCCGCCACTCACGGCTTTGGCTGGTATTTTCAGCGACAGAGTACCTGTCTTGACCTGAAAATCAACATTGGCACCGGGCTTAACCAGCATGGCTGCCCGCTCGACCGCTCTGGCCTGGGTTGAGGCAACCCGGTGAACCATTTCGGTTGGCGGTTCGACAGGTTTGGTCGCTATATCACTGTTGCGAAGAACTGTGCCGGCCGATTTGAAGCGCCCGAGGCTTTTTCCGAGAGCTTCTGAATAACTGAGTGGCAGGTTGGCCTGGTCGCTTTTGATGGTAACCTTCTGCGGTTTGATCAGATCTTCAGATATGACTTCGCCAGGTCTGGCCAGTCTGGTGAACTGGGCTGCTTCAACACTGCGGCTGACTTTGACCTGAATCAGCTGTCTGAATGGCCCGCCATCTGTTTCAGCGGTCAGGGCAAAAAGCTTCATGCCGAGTATATTGTCTGAAGAAGTATTTAGATCCCAGTTGCTGGCATTGCCGGGCAAAATCAGAGTTGATGGCACCCTTGAAACATCGATGTCGAGGGCTTCGCTGGATTTTCCCTGGCAAAGTTCGATAATTCTGGCTTTGACATCTGAGCCTTTCAGCAAAGCGCCATTTCTTTTAATGGTGACGCGATCAGGCATCACTACGTTTCTCGAAAGGACACCAAGCTTTTTCTGTAGAGTCTGCCGATCGATAATCAGTTCGCCAAGCGGATTTGGAATGTAGCCGATTTTGATGGCCGCCAGCTCTTCTTTAAGCTGGCTGTCGATGTCGTTTTTAATAAGGCTGTCAGCTTTGATTTCGCCGCTTTTAACCAGAACGTTGGCTTTGAATTCGGTAGCATCAGCAACTCTTCGGGCTGCCGAAATTTCTGCATCAGCCGGCAGACAGGTGCCAAGCCCGATGAGACTGCCAAGAACAAGTGTGGCTATGCTTTTTTTCATTCGGTTACCCACGATAAGTTATCCTATCTGCGCAGATTGTTGGCTATCTGCAGCATGGTATCTGAGGTCTGAATGGTCTTGGAATTCGCTTCGTAGGCACGCTGAGCCACGATCATGTTGACCATTTCTTCAACAACTTTAACGTTCGACATTTCAACGAATCCCTGGGCGATTTCACCGAATTCCTGAGTGCCAGGAAGCCCGACAACCGGGTCACCGGAACTGCCGCTCGGAATATTGAGGTTTCGCCCGATGGCTTTGAGGCCGGCGGGATTGATGAAGTCTGCCAGCTCAATCTGGCCAAGAACTTCAAGGTCTACCTGGTTCGGCAGTTTGGCGGCAATGATACCTGACGAGGTAATGTTTAGGCCAAGTGCATCCTGGGGTATGGTGAAGCCAGGCAAAACCGTGTAACCATCAGAGGTTACTACGGTGCCGTTCTCAGAAAGCTTCCAGGCGCCATCTCGGGTATAGGCCGTGTCGCCGTTGGGCAGCTGAACTTGAAAAAAGCCTTCGCCCTCGATGACAACGTCGAGCGGTTGTTCAGTCTGCTGAAATTCGCCCTGACTGAACATGCGCTGGGTAGCAACCGGTCTGACACCATGCCCGAGCTGAATGCCTACCGGGTATGTGTTGTCGGTCGAGATCGGCGCACCAGGTTCGGCGATCGTCTGATACATCAGATCCTGAAAGTCGACCCGGCTTTTCTTGAAACCTGTGGTTGTAACGTTCGAAAGGTTGTTCGAAACCACCGCGATGTTGGTTTCCTGGCCTTTCATGCCGGTAGATGCCGACCACAATGCTCTCATCATAGGCTCATACCCTCCGGTTCTTTCAGATTATCCGTCAGCGTCTGGTGGCGCCAACTGAATTAATGGCCTTGTCAAGCAGACCATCGTGCGATTGAATTACTTTTGAATTGGCTTCGTAGGCCCGCGAAACTTCGATCATCCTGACCATCTCTTCAACAACGCTGAAATTTGGTTTTTCGATGTATCCCTGTTTAAAGTTGGTTTCGGCCCGGGCAACCTCGCCGTAGGCCCTGACAAACTTGTTGTCACCATCTTTTCTGAATGCCTTGCGATCAGATGCCATGCCTGATACCAGTCGATACTGGGCCACGCCATCGACGAGAACCCGACCTTCCCGGTCGATCATCACCTTCTGACCTTGCCCAACCTGCACCCTTAAAAGGTCGGCGCCGCGGCTGCCGTCTTCATTGAGCAGGTTCGTCTGATTTTCAAGGTTTACTGGCTCAGCTTCGCCCATGATATAGTCACCACTCATATTGGTGAGAAAACCATCCTGATTGATGGTAAAGATGCCGTCGCGGCTGAATCTGATGCCTTTGGGCGCGTCAACCACAAAAAATGCTTTTTCGTTTTCAAGGGCAACATCTAGGTTGTTTCCGGTGTAATCAAAAGCCCCGGCCTTGAAATTGGTGAACGACTCGTCGAGAATTACCCCGGTGCCCAGTTCGCCAATCTTCGGGTATTTATAAAAGGGCCGCGGCGGGTATAGCTGGCCGTCATTAACCTTGCGCAGTTCCATGGTGGGAAGTTCCTTGAAAATGCCCTGATCCTGCTTAAACCCACAGGTGTCAACGTTGGCGAGATTGTTGGCTACCATGTCCTGTCTTACAATTTCGCATAACATCGAAGAGGAAGCTGTGTAAATTCCGCGAATCATTTGCTGCCTCCATCGTAAAGAATGCTGCCACAATCATCAGCGGGCGAACAGTTGCCGATCATTTTCAACACTTCAGCTCCAATCGGATTGCCTCCGTAGGCCAGTTCATGAGCCAGGTGCGCGTGCAGACATTTGACCCCACGAAAATCGCGACTGCCTGCAACCGTCGTTTCGCCGAGAACTTCACGAATGTGTTCGGGTAATTCACCCGGATAAACCTTTTCGGCCATTTCGACTCTGATGGCAGCTATCTCGACCTGACCACTCAGAAACTTGTCTCTGAAATCTGCATCTTCTTCAAGCCGGGCCGAAAAGCTTCTGACGTAACCCTGCTGTTCAAGCACTGCTACCAACTGTTTCAATCTTGGGCATACCAGCCAGATAAATGCGGGAAAAGGCTTCCAGATGCCGTCTTCAAGAAAGACCGGTTCAGCTACAAGCACCTGCGGGCTGCCATCCGGGCATCTGGTTTTGACCAGAAAGGGCGTTCGCGGCTCTCTGCCAAGCAGTTTGACCGCATTCTGATACTCTTTGCCCGTTGCTTCTGAATTAATGTTTGCCAAAATTACACCTTCCCTAATTGAATTATCGGCAGAAATTCTGCCCGACATTAGGGTTTTGATTTTTTTTATTGTTCAGAAAGACAATCGGCAATCTGCGCCTCATTCTTGAGTAATTAAATTTAAATCTTCGCCAGTTGTATCAGGGTTAGCACCGCCAGGGTGGTTGGCAGATTCAAAAAAATCATGTAGTCTGATAGCTCAGTTAGCTCTGGCTCTGCCAGAAATGGAGCGATTTTATGACTCTGCGGTATCTAACGGCCGGCGAATCGCATGGCCCTGCTCTGACTGGTATTCTCGAGGGAATGCCGGCGGGCGTTGCCGTCTGCCCCGAAGATTTTTCGCTGTTACTGCAGCGTCGCTTTGCTGGCTATGGCCGTGGCCAACGTGCGCGCATCGAAACCGATCAGGTCGAGGTTCTATCCGGCCTGATTGGTGGCGTTACCACCGGCAGCCCGATTTCGCTGCTGATCAGAAATGCCGATTATGCCACGCACACTGCCTATATGCACCCGTTCAACCCGCCCGCCGCCGCCGGGCATATTGCCGTGCCTCTGCCCGGCCATGCCGACTTCGCTGGCACCCGCAAATACGGTCTCAACGATTGCCGACCAGTTCGCGAAAGGGCTTCGGCCCGTGAAACGGCAATGCGCACCGCGTTATCGGTTCCGGCACGTTGTCTGCTTAAGGCTCTGGGTATCAGAACGACCTGCCTGGTCGAAAGAATCGGCCCGCTGTCTGCAAATGTTGATTACACGGCGGCACCTGAACTTATCGCCACTGCGGTGGCCAGTTCTGGTAATGACTTCATGACTCCTGACCCTGAAATCAGCAAAGCCTGGCGCCGGCTTGTTGATGAATCCGCTGCCCAGAAAATCAGCCTCGGCGGCAGTGGCGCGGTTATCTGCTGGGGGTTACCAGTCGGTCTGGGCAGCCATGTGCAGTTTGACCGCCGCCTTGATAATGTGCTCGCCGGTTTGATAATGAGTATTCCGGCAGTGCGTGGTGTTGAATTCGGGCTGGCGGCCGTGGCTGCTGCCAGTTGTGAGCCGGTCGCCGATCGCATCGACTATAACCCCGAAACTGGTTTTTCGCGAGGCAGCAATCGTGCTGCCGGGCTTGAAGGTGGTATGACCACCGGTCAACCCCTGATTATGCGCTTTCACATGAAACCGCCCCCAGGTAATGCCAGGGTGCCCTCAGTAAATCTCAATACTCTTTCACCAGAACAACCCGCTGTCTATCGCTCTGATACCCAGGCTGTTACTGCCGCTGCCATAGTTGCTGAATCGGTGGTAGCTATACAGCTTGCTTCAGAGATTATCGCCTCAACCGGTGGCAGCAGTCTTAAAAGCATTCTTGACCGCCTTGGCAGACCCTGAACAGAAAAACTGCAAAAAAAAGAGGGTCGCCTCAGTTTGAGGCGACCCTTTTATTCAGTCGGAGGGTTTAGAATGAAGTATCGAACGCGTTATCGAAGGAATCATCGACAGTGCCGGCGGGCTGGGCGGCCGGAGGCGTAGAAGCAACCGGGTTCATGCCAGTTTCCGGAATCAACGAGGTCGGAGCTGATGATTCAATGCTCTGAGCGATGATGTGCGGAGTGATCAGGATGATGAGTTCCTGTGACTGGCCCTTTTTGCCTTTGAAGCTGAAGAGGGATTTCACTATCGGAATGCTTCCGAGCAACGGAATCTTGTTGTTTTCCTTGCCTTCTTCATCCCTGATCAAGCCACCGATAAGGATTTCTTCGCCATCTCTGACGCGGACGGTGGTCTTGGCAGAACGGGTGCCGATGACCGGATACATGTTGTTGTTGGACCATGATTCAACGAATGATACTTCAGGTTCAGCGTCAACAGTGATATAACCGTCGTCATTGATGCGGGGAGTAATTTTGAGTTTGATACCAGTATCTTTTTCTTTCGGGGGCTGGTCAGCGCCACCGGGATAGATAACCTTGGTGCCAACGACGATGTTAGCTTCCTGGCCGTTAACAGCTGAAATCTTCGGGTTGCTGAGAACCTTGGTTTCGCTGCGTTTTTCAAGGGCTGCGAAGGTGGCCTTGAACAGCAGGTTGTCACGGTAGAAGTCGCCCAGGCCGAACATGTCACCCTGCTGACCGGTAAACTGTTCCTGATACAGGCCAGAATCCGGGTTTACAGCAAAGTATTCCTTGGTAGACAGCACTGGCAGGGCGTCAAATTCAGAGTAGGCGCCTTCCTGACCAGTCTTGCCTGTCCACTTGAAGCCGATGCTCTTCGATGCGTCGGTTTTGACTTCAACGATCTTCGCTTCCATCATAACCTGATGCACAGGTGTGTCGATGGTTTCGATCAGTTTTTTAACTTCATCAAGCAGATCTTTGCCGCCAGAGACGATAACCGCGTTGATGCGTTCGTCGGTGGCAACCTTAACATCTTTTCTGATGGTCGATGAGATTACCTTGCTGACGTCAGCGGCCTTGGCATACTGCAGGCGTTTGGTAATGGTCAGACCTTTTTCAAAGGCTTCGACCAGCTTCTTCTCGTCTGCGAGAATCCAGGTGTTGCCAATCTTGCGAACGGCAAACCCGTTGGTCTTGGCAATCAGGTTCATGGCTTCTTCGTAGTAAACGTCAGACATCTTGACGGTTACCTGGCCGCGAACGCTCTTTTCGGCGATGATGTTCGTGCCTGACTGCTGGGCGATTACCTTGATGATCTGGCGAATGTCAGTATCGCGGAAATCAAGGGTAATGTTGTCCTCAGCTCTTACAGAGACTGGCAACAACATAGCGACTGTCAGAGCCGCAAACAGTAGTAAGACGTTACTTCGTTTCCTGGTGTAACCCGTGGAACTCATTCTCTTTACCTCCGAACGGTAATGTTCGACAACTGAATCTCCGACAAATGCCTTTTCAGGTATGTCAGGTGATTTATCGACAAGTTTGATGAATTTCTTAAGCAAAATTTAAAATATTCTTTCGGTGATTTTCAGTTGAACCGGCTTCGGCCAAAAATGCCCCCGGTTAACAGATGACGCTGTCGTAACCCTCATAAAATCACTAGTCAAAGACCCGCTGCACTGTTGGTTTCGGTTCTGGGCTCTTCAGAAACATACTTGTGCTCGTTGGCGTCTACCCTTTTTCTGATTTCTGCGGCAAAGCTCTTCAGACTCGCAGAAAGCAGGAACATCAGGCCTACGACTCCCCAGGCTGTCCAGAAAATATTTCTTTTCATATCTTTTCCTTTCAAAGTTTCCAGATGCAAAAAGACTGTATCAAGGGCATTTCCTGATCGCGGATTGTTGCTCTGATACAGTCTTTCGATGGTGACCTTTAAATCAGTCCTTTTCGTCAACGTCGATTTTGAAGGTGTGACGACGTTGTTCCTTGTTTGAGTAAATAACCACACGGTCTGAAAGAATATCGACGACTTTGAACTTGCCTTCGACAATCTGATCCTTGATAACCGTCAGTTCGTTGTTCTCAAACTTGACAACTGCCAGGCGATTGCCTTCGTTACCAACAATGCCGGTTACGAAAAGTCTGATCGGTTTGACCGGCGGTAGGGCCGGTTTGGTTTCAGAAGGCTTGGAGGTCGGCTGAACCGGTCTTACCGGTGGCAGAACAACCTTCTTTTCAACTATCGGTCTGAACGGATCTTTTTTAGGATTTTCAGTGGCGAAAGTAAACTTGTTGATCAATGCATCAACCTGTTCCTGCTCAGTGAGCTTGGGGCCATCGGCAGCCGCGGCATCACCACCGGTAGATGGGCTTTCTGCGGTCATACCATCGCCGAGACCGGCATCAGGGGTTTCAGACACTGTGCTGTCACTGACGCCGCCTGCGGCAGGACTCTCGACATTTGCCGGTGCGCTTCCTGCTTGAGTGCTGAGATCGTCAAGCCCACCGAAGTCATCAACGGTATCCTGGGCGTAAAGCTGCGGAGCCGCAAGAAGGAACGCTGCCAGACAGGTGATTCCCAGAAATTTAAATGGGTTGTATCCAGTCATAGTATTTTTCCTTTCTATTAGATTCCGCCGCCCATGATATAGACCTTGGCGCTCAGGGTTACGCTGAGAAGCGGACTCTTGGTGTCGCGATCCACTTCAGCTGATACGGAAACGTTCATCGAACCTGCTGCAAGATTGATGATCTTGCGTTTTTCCATGATGGTGAGAAAACTGCCTATGTCTTTGAAAGTGCCGAGGATCGTCATTTCAACCGGAAGTTCAGACCAGTCTTCAGCTCTGACCAGTGGTGAAATGCGGATATCCTGAAACTTGACCTTGAACTTGTTGGCAACGGTTTCGGTTGAATCGAGAAGCTTGGGAACAACTGTGTTCAGCTGGTTTGATTCCATCTGCAGCTTATTCTTCTGCTCGTTCAACTTGGCAATTTGCGCTTTCAGCTGGGTCATCTCTTCTTCGATGTTGGCAAGCTGAGCTTTTTGCCTTTCAAGATCTTCGATATCAAGTTTAATCTTATCGCCTGCTTCAACAAGAGGCTGGTAGTAGTTCATGTAGAAGAATACGCCTGCTCCGGCTGCCAGAACCAGGAGGAATATTGTTACAACTGCAAAGTTATTCATTGATCAGCCCTCCAGATTCTTTTCGCCAAGGTCACGTTTAATACGGCACTGAATTTCAAAACGCCAGACCGGCATTTTTTCATAGATGTTTTTGGTGGCACTCGTCAGAAACACTTCTTCGAAATGCTCATGACCCTGAAGTGACTGAATGAACTGTTGAATGCCCTTGGTCAGCTGACCGCCGGTTTTGGGTTCTTCAGCTCCATCTTCATTGCATGAATATGCAGTGATGGAAACGCGTCTGTCAGAGTCGATACGCATGTTGGTGATCCAGACTGTTTTTTCAGGGACAACGCTGGTCAGATTGCTGAAAGCCTGTGACCACTGCAGCAGTGTCGCGCCCGACAACTGCTTGAGCTTGGTAATGTCAGACTCAATTTTGCTTTTTTCCTGGCGAAGCTGATCTTTGATGTCGAGTCTTGAACCTTCGCGGGCGATTTCTTCTTTCAGGTCAGCCTGGGTCTTCAACAGGTCATCGTTCATGCCATCAATGGCCAGAATTCCTGCATAGAAACCAGCACCGATACCGATGAGACCAAGAAAGAAGAAGATCGCTGCAAACGGAACTTGAATTGGCTTGCGCCGCTTGACCGTTAATAGATTAATTTTAATCATATTAGTCTTCTTTCACCCCTCTTAATGCGAGCCCTATCGCAACCGTATACTGCTGCAGGCTGTTGTAGAGGTCGTCCGGGTCGGGTGCGGTCACGGCAATGCCTTCGAGAGGATTGCCCATGTTTACGTCCACACCCAGTTCATTCATCAAAAAGGTGTTGAAACTGCGAAGATTGGCGCTGCCGCCCGACAGAATGATGCGGTGAATCAGTGGTTCGCGTGATTGGGCCTTGAAGTAGTCAAAAGAACGACGGATTTCAGATGCAAGTTCTTCGACCGTCGTTTTAACTACTTCAGAAATCTCGTTGCCACCGGCTTCGCCAATATTGACTTCGGCTTCTTCGAGCTTGATCGATTCGGCCTGGTCGAATTCCTGTTTCATAACGTCTCTGATCATTTCGGTGATGTTGTTGCCGGCAATCGGAATATTGCGCGTAAACAACAGAACCCCTGATTTAAGAACCGAAATGTTCGTGGTTCTGGCACCCGCATCAATGATGGCTACGACTTCGCCGCCTTCCTGCGAACTGGCAGTCTGCTGGAAGGAGTCTTCCAGGGCGTTGATCGCCGCAATGGTGTCAACATCGACGAGTTCTGGAGAAATCCCTGAACTCTTCAGCACTTCAGTGTAAGAGTTAACCAGGTCTTTCTGCGCCACGACCAGAAGTATCAGAAACTTCCCGCCGCCTTCTTCTTCTTCTTCGATGTTCTTAAGAACGGCGTGTGTAATGCTCACTTCGTCAATAGCGTAGGGAACATACTGCTCGGCTTCGATCCTGACGGTCTGCTCGAGTTCTTCGGGTGACATAATCGGCAACTTGGTGAAGCGCATAATTACGTTCTGCCCTGAGATCGAGGCGAAGCTCCGCTCTACTTTGATTTTTCGTGTTTTCAAGATATCCTTGATGACCGCTGAAACTGCTTGCGGATTACTTACGGCGCCTTCTGTCATCGCGTCAGCGGGCAGAGGGGCCATGCCGTAGTTAATCAGTTCAGGGCCAGAAGGAGTCTTTTTGAGCTGGACGATCTTAACGGCCGAGGTGCCAATATCGACACCAACTGCCGTGTTGCTTGTCCCAAAGGTGAACAAACCCATACGCTCTTTCCTCCAAGGTTCGTCAGAAATTACTTCCCGACAGCTTAAAATTATTACTTGTCAGTTCCATATCGGTTCTTATTGAACGAAATCTGAGCGCTTTTCGCAACTCAAAAACAAAAATTTAATAATCCATGCTTCGCAACGCGACGTTCGAATAATACAAAGCCAGAATCTGCCGGTATGACCAGCCGCGCTTGCCAAGCTCAATCGCACCAGACTGACATAGCCCAACCTGGTGCCCGTATCCCCTGCCAAACAACTCGAGTTTGCCAAGAACCTCACTTCGTGCCGCCCCTGGGTAGTTTATAACCTTTCCAGAACGCGGTGCCACAATTTCCATTTCGGCGCTTAATGCTTGCCAGCCTCCTGATGGCTTTTGAGATCTTTGCAGGCCCTTTGCAGACCAGACGAACATCTGCTGAGGTGCGCCGCCGATAACCGTACCCGAAATAACTTTTGCCCTGTAGCCAGTCGGCAGTTTCGCTTCATCTGCTGGCAATGCCGCAATGGTGCCAGGCGGCAACCGCTTTTCGGCCAGAACAAAAGTTGTGCTCGGCAGATTGAACAACCGCCTCACAGTCGTACCTTTTATTTTAAAGACCCCACGGTTGGTGGTCAAGATCAGGCTGGTAACCCGATCCATACGCCCGGGCGCATCTATTGAGGCATCCCGGAGTTGTTCAAAGCTTATTTTTTCCTGACGAAGAGCGGTGCGCAATTCGTTCAGCCCGATCGACCTCGACCAGCGATAATTGGTGCCTTCGCGGCAGAAAGGGCAGATGACCCGCCGCAGGTAACTGCATGGCGCTCCACCATAAACCTTGTCGTTGTCAGAGGTCATGCCGCCACAGGTTGCGTGATAAAGAGTCGCAATCGGCTTGCCATCAGAAATCATTACAATACCCCGCGTTGCCGCAACTGCCGGGTCGATGGTATCACGCTCAGCGCCAACTCCTGAATAAACCTGGCAATGCGTTGAATCACAGACATCGGCCCCATCGGCACCATGTTTGCCGCGACTCGCGTAAGCATAGGTTCGGGCGATGACTGTCTGCGCTCTGATCGATTCAGCCGGAGCACGCGAGCCTATTTCGCTGCCGATTACGCCGCGAAGGTAGTCTTCGATTCCAACATGGTTGACTACAATGGCACCCTTGGCCGAAAAATTAACCTGAAGGCTGCCACGATATTTTTTGCCGTTGAACTCAAAAATGGCCCTGGCACCCTGAAACAGCAAGGTCTCGCCGGTGTGTTCGTTGCGGCGCTTTTTTCTGCCTGCTTCAGGGAGGCTCCAGTTAAAAACTTCGTTGCTGCGCAGTGATTTTACGCGGCGGCCACGCTGGTTAACAATCTGGCCGCCATCGGGAAACTTAACCGTCAGTTTTTTTGCCAGAGACCCAAGCTTCACTTTGAGCAGCGGTTCAGCAGAAGCCTGCACCTTCACAGTCTCGTTTCGGCTATGCTGCCTCGCCGCAACCACATCTGGAAGAATCAGTGCAGCGAGCGCGACCGCCAGCCACAGCAAACCCTTGCTGCCGCCTACGGAAGCCCTTGTTTTTGCACGACCTTCTGCTCTCACGATTTAACTCCTGTTTCAGAACCTGTATCAATTTTAACGCAATTTTCACGAAATGGATTTAGATACCTTTTGTCATTGCCAAAGCGTTCCTGCTCGCTGAATATACAACCGCAGTATTTTTGCCTGTAAAGTTCGTGCTGCCTGGCTAATTCATGACTCTGCCTGAACCCTGGCCTGAAATCTGTGTAATGAAACTTCACCCCAGTCTGCCTGGCAGCCTCTTCGCCCGTAGCTATAAGCAGTTCATGGTTCTGATATGGGCTTATCAGCAGGGTCGTTGTGAAGGCTTCGAAAGAAAGGCGTGCTGCCGCACGCGCAGCGGCAGTCAATCGCATACGGTAACAGGTGGCGCAGCGGGCCGGGCCATGCTCGCCGGCAATCTCGCTTAAAAATCTCTCAAGGCCATATTCGGTGTCGCCGGCGATGACCTGAAGGCCTAAAATCTCGGCCATTTTTATAAAAGATGCCTGGCGACTGCGAAATTCAACGAATGGGTGGATGTTGGGGTTTTCCCAGAGTAGGGCGGTGTTGCCGGGGCCGGCTATCGGCTCAAGCAACGGGTATGAGCCAGAAAGGCATGGCCCGCAACATGTGTGTAAAAGAATCGCCATCTTAGAGTTCTTCTTTGCCCCCTGCCACGATACCCGCCACGATACCCGAAAGAGTCCAGTTGCGGGCTTTTTCGACTCTGACCTTGATAAAATCACCAATCAGCTCAGCACTACCCGGAAAGTCGATCGAGCGACCGGTGCGCGTTTTCCCGACCAGATGCCCTTCGTTGCGGGCTGCTTCTGATTCAACAAGCACCTCAAAAGTTTTGCCAACCAACTTGTGGCTCTCGGCCAGACCAATGGAATTCTGGGTTTCGATCAGTCTTGCCAGCCTTGCTTTTCGTATTTCTTCGTCGATCTGGCCAGGCAAATCTGCAGCGACTGTGCCGGAACGGGGCGAATAATAATACATAAAGGCCGCCTCATAGCGAACTTCACGCATCAAATCGACGGTTTCGTTGAACTCTGCCTCTGTTTCGCCAGGGAACCCGCAGATGATATCGGTGCTCAGGCTGACACCTGCAACATGGGTTCTGACCTGGCTGATCAACTCAAGATACCGTTCGCGGGTATAACCCCGCTTCATTTCTTTGAGAATGCGATTTGAGCCGGCCTGCACCGGAAGATGATATTGCTCGCAGACTTTGCTGAGTTGTGAAAGCCGCTTAACCGTTTCAAGGGTGAAGTCTCGCGGGTGTGAGGTCATGAAACGCACCCATTTAATACCTTCGATGCCTTCAATGCTCTCTAATAGCGATGCAAAGCCCTCGGGCATGCCGAGATCCTTGCCGTAGGCGTTAACGTTCTGGCCCAGCAGGGTGATTTCTTTGACGCCCTTTGCTGCCAGTTCTCTGATGAATTCTGTCAGTTCATCAGGCGGTCGGCTGATCTCAGGCCCTCGCACATAGGGCACGATGCAATATGAGCAAAAATTGGTGCAGCCCCTGATGATGTTAACCATGGCTGAAAAAGGGCGATGCAAGACAATGCCGTCGGCGGATTCGCCGTCAAAAGCGCCTTTTGGCGCAAAATTGCCAGTGGTTTTTTCGCTTCTCGCCCGTTGCAGCAATAAGGGCAGGTCTTCTATGTCGTTTGGCCCGAAAACCAGATCGACCAGAGGCAAAATTTCGAACAGCTCTTTTTGCATGTTCTGGGCCATGCACCCGGCAATGCCGATGATCAGACTGGTGTTACGCTTTTTTGCATTGATAAGTGATTGAATACGCCCGATGAGTCGCTGTTCAGCATGTTGTCTGACACAACAGGTATTGAAAAGAATCAGGTCGGCTTCAGATTCTTCTTCAGTTTCGCAGTAACCAAGGCGAAGCAGCAGGCCGCGAATGCGCTGGGCATCAGCCTGGTTCATCTGGCAGCCAAAGGTGGTGAGCATGAATTTGTGGTGCGGATTTTCCATAGTGAACCATTCTACCACACTGCTCTTATTGCTGCCCACCCCAGAAATTGCCCGAAATATTCAAAAGCAGCCGGCCTGATAGGCCACGCCGTCGAATCGGTGAAAAATTCTCAATGTGCTCTTAATAATATAGCTCAGGCCTGCTCGTAACGTTGCCAGGCAGGCTTGCCTTCGTAGACGTCAATGTAATAATCATGACGAAGAAGTTTGCCGGCCGCAGCTTCATCGAGAATTATTATTGCCCGGGGGTGAAACTGAAGCAGACTGGCCGGGCATGAGGCTGAGACTGGCCCTTCGACCGTCGCTGCCACAGCATCGGCCTTTTCGGCACCAAACGCGAGCATCAGGCACTGCTTCGCTTCCATGATCGTGCCGAGACCCATGGTCATTACATGCTTTGGAACCTGTTCTTCGCTGCCGAAAAATCGCGCATTCGCTTTTATGGTAACCCTTGAAAGAGTTTTGATGCGAGTGCGTGAACTCAGTGATGAACCGGGTTCGTTGAAGGCCAGATGCCCGTCATGCCCAATGCCGAGCACCTGAAGGTCGATGCCGCCCGCCCTGCGTATCGCAGCTTCATAGGCTTCGCAACTGGCAACTATGTCTTCAGCACGCCCGTTGGGTATATGCGAGGCATCGGCGGCCAGATCTATTTTCTGCAGCAGGTTTCGATGCATCTCGTTGAAAAAAGAACAGGGGTTTGCCGGGTCAAGGCCAATATATTCATCAAGATTGAAGGTCTTGACATGCTTGAAAGATAGCCCTGCCTCGCGGTGCATGCGAACCAGTTCGTTGTATAGCCCGAGCGGAGTAGAACCAGTGGCCAGCCCTAATACTGCCGCCGGGTTTTTGTTAATCAGCCCCGCAATAATAGTTGCCGCAAGCTTGCTGGCTGAATCCCTGTCTTTTTTTATGATTACTTCCATAAGGAGCCTTTCTGCGTTTAGTAGTTTTTTGCATGCTACCACGCCCGCCCGCATCGTTCAAACTTATGTAATCGCGATGGTAGTCGCATTAAGCTGTGGCTCTAATTCACCCTCTGACAACCCTCGGGCTTCTTGAACGCTGGCTCGAAGCAAAAGTCTGCCGCCGCATTCTTTTTGTTAAGATACCCCTCCTCGCCACCACGGTGTTTGAGAGCGAAGAAGCCTCGTTAAAAGAAGCCCAGTATATGCTGGGCGTTAAACTACTTGACGTACTTCATTGACGGTGAGCGTTTTTAACGGTTTGCCGGTCAATCAAAATACCCGCCTGTATTGAAGTATAGCGTTCTGCAGATATAGAACAGCCGAATCACAATGGAACATCGTGACTGCAACGCCGCGAATAAAAACAATAACGATTATGATTTGCGCTGACGGGGTTTGCGGGCGCGTGCCGGCGAATCGTAAGGAGCTGCGGGTTCGCAGACAAGGGGGGTGTCGATGGCGAGTTTTTCGATCTGTTCGATGCTTAACCCGGTAATTTCGCCGATTAGAGATAATGGCATGCCTTTTGCCAGCATTTTTCGGGCTACCTCGGCCTGGTTTTGCTCGATGCCTTCGCGCTTGGCCATGCCGTAGTCAGAATAAAGGGCCATACTTGCCATATAGTGCAGGTCATAAGAGTGACGGTTGTAAGCCATTCGGTCTGCTTCACTCAGCTTCAGAATGTCGAGGCGGTCTTTGGCTTTCTGTATTCCCTTGGCTTTGAATCCGGGTTTTATTTCTTCATTTTTCAGAAAATAGATCCATTCGTCGAGGGTGTTCTTAGCTACGTCATTAAAATTGTTAACCTTGATCAGATAATACTCCGGGAAGATCTCGGAAGGTGAGGCCTGCCTGAACACTTTTTTCTGCTGACTGCTCAATGCCAGTTCGTCTTGAAAATTAAGGCCGATAAAAGATGTCTGGCCGTGGTAAATGTAGTCTTTGCCATGCCCAAGGTTGAAATAGAGAATATTGACCGAAATGACTTTGGCGATCTCTGAATAAGCCATGCCTTCAGGCAGGTGCTCGCATATTGCTGTTGAGGCGGCAAACAGCATGCGCTGAAAATAGTCATATTCTCTTTCATACTGGATTTCAATGATGACGATCTCATTTCTGGCGTTGACGACCTTCAGGTCAAGGCGATTGGCTTTCTGACCGGGATGATTTTTATTGCTTTCACTTTCAAGAATCGAAAGTATCTTTATATCGTCTTTGAGTAATTCCGATAGAAAACCTTCAAGAATGACAAAATTGGCTTTGCTGCGCAAAAGCCTCTTGATTGCCCAATCGAAACTTACCAGCCTGCGTTTTTTGAAAATCATCCCAAAACCTCAGAAAAACAAATCTCTTCGCTGCCAGTATAACTCGAATAGCCTGCCTGCTGCAAATTTTGTAAATTTTTTGGAATTCTGGAGGGGGGTCTTAAATCTTCGAACCACAGTATCAGCTTTTTTTACCTTAAAGCAGCAGTTTTGCCCCGACAAATGGCGTTCTAAGGCACTAATTCAGAAAAGAAAGAACTCAAAGCAATTTTTTGGGGGGAAATATGTTGTTTTAACACCCCCAAACTATGTACATATCTGTTATTATTTACAGATCAGTCAAAATTCGCCTGTGAGGTTAAGATGATGGAACGCACGCACTATTTCTGGCGCTCTGTTTCTCTGTTTCTTGCAATTATGATTCTAGGGGCGGCTGTTTCTGCTCTCGCCGCTGAAAAACAGATAAAGATCAAAGTTGCCCAGTATGCGAAAGACCTTGAGTTCAACTGCCCCCAAGGGGCCGCCTGGGAACTCGGCGGCCAGAACGGGCGAATTCAACCCGGCGAAAAATGTCTGCTTGCCGGCGTCATGGCCAGCAAAGCCCGCAAACTCTATCACGTCATGGTTTCGCAAACTTCCCTGGCCGATACTGAGCTGCTGCGCAGCGATGAAGAAAAATGGCGCAAGCTTGGTTACCCGGTTAAAACCATGCAGGTTGGCCGCGTCTTCTACGCCGAAGACGGCACCACCCAGCTCTATGATAACCGCAAGGCAATGGTTGAAGTCGGCGTGTTTAACGACCAGGCTTCGGCTCAGGCTCTTGTCGATCGCCTGGCGGCCAGCGGCCAGTCGAGCTGGGTTTATGAAGAAGTCGTTCAGCTCGCCAAAGGCTCACTATCTCTTTCAGTCAATGGCATATTCAAGGCAACAGGCAGCGAGTTTGCCCTTCTGCCACAACAGACCGCAAACCTCAAAAAAGTTGAATACGGTGCCGGTTATTCGTGGCATGGCTATGCCGACCGCGATTTCACCGGTTCACTATTGATTAGATACGGCGCTCAGGATGCGATCGATTGCATTCTCACCACCGGATTCGAAAACGTTCTTGCCGGGGTGGTTCCCTCAGAAATCTCTGCGAAGGCCGAAATTGGCGCTCTCCAGGCCCAGGCCGTTGCCGCCCGTGGCGAGATCATGGCCAAAGTTGGCACCCGCCATGTTGGCGAGGGCTTCGATACCTGTTCTGAACAACATTGCCAGGTTTATTCAGGCAATACAGCCTATTCTATCGATGTTGGCAGAAAAATCGCGCCCACGGCCGGTCAGGTGTTGACCGATGCACGTGGAAACATTCTCGATGCCGTCTATTCGGCTAACTGCGGCGGCCATAGCGAAGCCTGCCACCTGGTCTGGACAACCCAGCCGAACCCGATTCTTGGCGGCAACTGGGACTGCGCGGCCCCGCCGGCCCTCGATCTGAGCGAAGAAGAACAGGTCGGGGTCTTTATTCGCAATCCGCCCGCCTGTTACTGCAATAACCCGAACGTTGAAGGTGGCAGTCGCTTTCGCTGGAACAAAGCCATCGTCGCCAATGACTGGAAACGCGTCGAAACCACACTTGGAATCGGTCGTATCAAAGATATTAAAAACATCGCCCGTGGTGTTTCGGGGCGCATTTACCGCATGACCTTTGTTGGCGAAGCCGCAGAAAAAACGGTCATGAAAGAACTGAATATCCGGCGCCTTTTTGGTGGTCTGGCAAGTGCCTGCTTCGTTGCCAACTGGAAAAAAGATGCAACCGGCTTTATCAGCGGTGCCGAATTGTTGGGTGGTGGCTTTGGTCACGGGGTTGGCATGTGCCAGACCGGTGCCCAGAGTCAGGCAAAACAAGGCTGGACTTTTCAGCGGATCCTGGCCCACTATTTCCCCGGCAGCCAGCTGAAAAAGATGTATTAACTGGATTTACCCGACTGACCTTGATCCACCAGACTTCCCTGATTATCTGATTTATGGCCCTGATAAAAGCCTGGCTGGTTTTTTTGGGGGTAATGTGCGAAAAGCAACGGCGGCTGAGAGTAATTACTCTCAGCCGCCGTGTTTTGTTAGAACTGTTTAAGTGTGTTGCGGGGTTCGTTGGAACGAACCGAAACCGCCAGAACCGCTCAGCCGCCGATGTTTTTGAGGATCAACGCTTTATACTGTGGCAGTTTCTGATAGATGACCGCGCCCGGGCAAGATTTGGTTGCAAAGTCGCAATGCCCGAACAGGCTTGTTTCTGGGTTAACTTTGTAAGTCGAAGCAAGCCATGAAAGCAGATTGAGCAATGATTCTTCAATGGCCGGATTCAGCTGGTCGGCATTCGGATCGTAATTGCCGATTACGCAGACGCCTACTGAATTGGTGTTCGGTGAGCAGTGTGCTCCAACAACGCCTTCGGGGCGGCCCTGGTAAATGACGCCATCTGGCCCGATAAGAAAATGGTAGCCAATGTCGGCCCAGCTGGTTTTGGGGTCATCCATGTGGTAGTTCTGAATACCGCGAATTGTGGCAGCACCTTTGTATGAGGCCTGGTTGGGCAGATAGCTGTGATGAACGATCAGGCGCTGAACTACATGGGGGGTATAGGCAGATTTGGCTGGTCGGGCGCCCCACGCGCTCCGGGCGATGACCGCAGGCTTGGCCCAGCTGGCTTTGGTCTCAAACGGTGCCGGCTTCTGCATAAAATATTGCATTTTGCTTTCTTCGAGATAATTGCCCTGAACAGAAAAGCTGTTGATGGTGGTCTTGCCTCTTTCAGGGTCTCTGACGATGAACATCAGCTGACAGGCTGATACCGGGGCGATTGCCGAAAAATGATATTCGGCATCAAACGCCAGGTAGCCAGTCCAGCGGTTATTGCTGGCATATTTGAACCTGGTGTAGCATCTTACAAGTGCTTTTTCGGCCTTGGCCATGTTAACGGCAACGATAATATTGTTTACGGCTTTGTCCATGTCCATGATTTCAGTTTCAAACTGGCCATAACTTGAATTAACGACGGTAAAATCAGGATTGCCATTGATCTGAACATCAGGAACGTCTACAGTTGCACTGACCATGGTCGGAACCAGTAAGGTAACCAGCAATACCAGCAGAAAAAAACGTTTCATTTTCATCATGCCTCACCTCAATTTGCGACTTTATTTGTGAATTATAACAGATAATTTTAAATTTGCGCAAACAAACAGCCCGCTCAGTGCTGGTGCACCTTGAGCGGGCTGTTTATGGTGGGTAAAAGTCAGTTGCTGCGAATTTTATTGAAGAGATCGGTCAGTTGATCGAGGGCGGCAAAGGTATTTTTCAATACCATTTCCAGCCTGGCTTCTTCTTGATTAAGGCGTTTGTCTGGGTGTGTTTCTGGCTTTGGCATGTCAGCTGAGGCTATTTGGGGAAATCGTCGAGATTGCCCGGCCCGAGAGTATTGTGACTGGCTTTGGCGTCAGACTCCGTATCGTCTGCCCCGCAGCCGGTTATCATAACTGGCGATAACATTATTGCCGTTGCAATAAGCATCCACAAGTATTTTTTCACCTGCTGATTCTCCTTTACGCTGAACTTGTAAAGTTTATCGGCAGTTGTTGCTATTTTTGTTAGAATAATCTGACCAGCCTGGCACCCGGAAAATAATGCAGCAGGATTTCGGCAAAGCTTTTACCAGATAGTGCCATCGACTGGGCGCCGGTCTGACACATGCCGACTCCATGCCCCCAGCCGGCTCCCGAAAAATCAGCGGCAACGATAAAGCCTTGTTTGTCGCGCTGCCAGGCCGCCTTGAAGAAAGAACTTCGCAGCCCGCCAAAGAGTTGTCTGATCGGCAACTCTTTCAAGACTGTTTTCTCACCGGTTTCACCAATCAATCTCACGCTGATGATGCGCCCTGATATTTCTCTGGCAAACCCGCTGATTTCTTTGATCCGGCCAATTGCCGCCTTAGTCTCGACGCCCTGCCATTCTTTCTGATTCAGACTCTTTTTCCAGCGAAACTTGTCGGCTCCCTCAATGCCGCTTCTTGAACACCAGCATTCCGGAGGGTTGTCGATAAAAGCCTCTGCCTGGGTTTCATCGGTGAGGTCAACCCGGGTGCCGGCGATGATATCCGATGAGCCCTGAAGATGCGGGTCGGGGTTCGAGGTCCAGATATGCTGATTCGCCGATGAATGCCCGCCGCAGTTGGCGCCATAAACCGCATCAAGGATACCGCCTGCATGGTTTTGCAACACCAGGCCTCTGGTCGGGCTGATGTTTTTTTCGATAGCGGCATCGGTTGGCTGCAGGCCTTTGTAGACCTGACAATGCTGCTCTGAGCAAAAATCATAACCTTCGTTAAGATGTCTGACACCTTTTTTGGCGAGCATTTCGCCGCGTGCCGCAACTGCCTGAGCCTGCATAGCTGACTGGGGCGCCTTGGCTGATATTTCAGAAGGCACAATACCGACCAGCAGTTTTTCGAGGTCGGTAATTTCGATGCAGTCGATCTGGTTGTCACAACCAAATTGTATCAACAGATCGCCTGCAAATTTGCGGTCTTCAAAGCCATGCCATGAGTAGCTCTTCGCAAATTCAGCTTTTTTAAGAACACACTGCTGCTCTGCATTGAATCTGAAGCCGGTTAAGCTTTCGGCGATCAGCTTTTTTCCAAGTTTTAGCTGCATGCGGCCGCTGGCCGGCTTGATGTTCTCGATGAAAACCCAGCTCGACTGATTATCGGTTGCCAGCTGGTCTTGAAGTTTGCGTGCTTCGGCTTCTTCGGCGAAAACACCGACTCCGATAAACACCACGCGGTTATCGGGAAACCCGGCCACCGGAGCATTGCCAGCCAAGAAGCGGTGGGTTTTGTACTTCAAAAACCGGTTTTCTATTTCTTTGAGCTGTGCTTCTTCAGCAGCACTGCCAGAGCCAACCATCAGATGGTAGCGACGCTGCGATTCTGTGCTAATCTGCCCGCTGATCGAATAGAGGCGGCCGGGCAACAGTCTGCCGGTTTTTTTGCCAGCCTGCCAGCTCCCGCCGTCTGGCATAAGCATCGACAGAGTTTTCTCATACTGAGCTACTCTTATTTTTACCAGTGGCGCTTCAGCGCTGTTGCCCCGGGTGGCAGGCAACAACAGCAGACAGGCTGCCAGCATGATTGTTGAAAAAAGTTTATTCATGGTCGATGTCTCCCAGAGCTTTATAAAGAACGCCTTCAGCCTGTATCAGCCTGTGTTTAGCCTGGCTGACGGTCAGTTCGCTTCGTGCCAGCAGAATCGCCAGCTTAACATCGCCATCGGCCTCCTGAAGCTTGGCTTCTGCCAGATAATTTGGAACCTGCCCGCCTTCCATGACAATCCGCAGCGCCCGCCGCCGCAATTTGGCATTAGTAGCCCGCATATCAATCATCAGGTTTTCGAAGACCTTGCCAATTTTGATCATGCTGATGCTTGAGAGCATGTTCAATACCATTTTACAGGCAGTGCCGCTCTTCAGGCGGGTCGAGCCGGTTATGACTTCAGGGCCAACAACCGGGTTGATGAGAACATCGGTGGCCGGAAGGTCGCCATAGGGGTTGCAGGTGAGCAGAACCGTGTAAGCTCCGATCGACC
>Ga0116171_10001599_pt1 | contig 22287 bp, 12 predicted proteins | sample AD_JPNHW2_MetaG_FD_89798 | JGI IMG/M metagenome (GOLD analysis project Ga0116171, IMG submission 89798) | Active sludge microbial communities of municipal wastewater-treating anaerobic digesters from Japan - AD_JPNHW2_MetaG | ecosystem: Engineered > Bioreactor > Anaerobic > Digestate | place...
ACCCGAAGTAACTGTTAATGTAGTGAACAGTGCAAACCAACCTTATATAAATTTTAATCAGTTACAAAATTTTGGTATAAGAACTCAAACTATAAATAAACCTGTATCCACTGAAAAAACTGCTCAGCAATCTGATAATTATACTTCTATACTTGAAGCACTTGATACAGCAGATCTTGATTCTAAAGTGGTAATAACTATTAAAGAAGCAGGTATTAAAAATTTTATTTTTAATTGGTTAAACACAAATTCTGAATTATCAACTGAAGATAAAAAAGACTTTAATGAGTTGCTAAATGGGCCCTCTGTAGAATTTAGAATAAATAATACTTTAACTCAAAATTATATTGTAACAACTGAAAAATCTACAATTGCAGGAAGTAAAACTGGTATCATAGAACTAGACCCAAATTTACAATATGGTAAAAGTGAAATATTTAATCTTACTGGATTATCCATACCACAACAATTAAAACTTGTAAATTCAATTATACCTTTAGTACTGCGTAACTATTTGAATAAAGTAAGTGATTCTAAGTCCTTACATGTTTTATCAATACCTCAACTACAGGAAAGTATTGCAGAAATAACACAAGAACTTGAATCTATTAAAAACACTCTTGAAGAACAACTAAATACTCTTACTGGTAGAACATTAAGATTAGTTAATAATAGAATTAAATTACTAAACACTGCTCTAAATGAAGTAAATAAAGATAAGTTATTTTCTAAAAATGGCTTAGTGGCCAGGTATTTATCTACCAAATTAAGTACTAATATAATGGAAGAAGAAGAAGAAAATGATAATTCAGATTCTTCCATGACTGTTTCACAAAAATATGAAAATAAACTTGAAAAATCACCTATTCTTGCTTTATCAAATACTTTAAAATTGTTCTTTTCTTCTATTCAGAAAGAATCTTATGGCAAAAAAGAAATAAATGAATTTGGTTTAAATGAATATGAAGATAGTGAATTTGTACATAAGTGTTTGCTTGAAGTAATGTCTAACTCTAATAATAACATTACAGAAGTATTAGATACATTGGAACAGTTGTCTTTTAATACTACGGAAAGAAAAAGAAATGTTTATGCCTCACTAAAAAACACATTTAAAGAGGCTTATGAATTAGGTAAAGCTATTGATATACCTTTAAATAAACAACTTGTAAATGAAGTTTTATATAAAACAAGAGTAAATGCCTTGACAATGAATGTTGTTTCTTTACAACAAAGTAAAACAGCAGGTTATAAAGTACAGTTGTTGAATGCCAATTTAAACTCTGAAGAAGTAGTAAGAAAAATGCTTACTAATAAATTATTCTTTGCTAAAAATGCTGTTCAGATTTCAAATAATGAAAAAATTAAAACTGGAGTATATTGGAGTAAAGAAAAAATAGATGCTATTTCTAATCTGATAAATACTTTAACAAAAACTTATAATACTACAGTAACTAATACCCTGGATGAAAATCAATTTGATTTGTTTTATGCCAATAATTTAGATGACTTAAAAAAACTAGTTGACCTGATAGGGTTGCAAATTTCTGATTCCATATATACTACTGATGCAAGTAAAAATATTCTCTTATTAAAATTGTTTAAATCTGAAGCTCAAGAAAAAAACATTTCTTTCTTTGGACTTGTACAGGATTTTATTGAGACTAATATTACTACTCAACCCAGCATAACTGATAAGGTTACTAATAAAACTTACTACACTATTAAGGATGAAAATATTCAATTACTTTCAAATATGAATAAAAAATTTGATGAAGTAATTAAATTAGAAGTTGCTAATGAAGGATTCTCTATTAATAGCATGTATATCAACCATAAACTCTTGACAGGAGATATTTCTACCACTCAGATATATGATAACATAAGAAAACTACACAGGGCACTTAAAATGAATGAAAATGGTCTTTCTTATGAAGAAGAATTAAAACAAATGTTTACTACAAAAAACAGTTACATAGTAAAGATTCTTGACACCTTGTCTTCTAAAGAAGATAAACAAAATTTCTTGAACAAAATTAATGCAGAGTTTGTATCTATATCAGCATTACTTGACAGAAGATATAATTCTTTATCTGATAGATTAATTAATTTAGCTGCTGATGAATATACATGTGTGGAATTGGGACATTATTTTCAAAATACTCAGGGACAAAGTTTACTTGGTGCAGATAATCCTGATTTTAGAATGGCTAATTTATTTTTACCTACTTTATCAGATAAAGAGCAACAAGTTTCTATTACTTTACCAGTGCCTGAATTAAAACACGGTAAAGGTATTTTAGGATTTAAGTATATTAAAAATAATTATATCCAACCTGTCTTTAGTCCTGAGGTAATTAATCTTGTAAAAGATCAGATTTTTACAAGTGAATTAATAAGAATGATAGAAACTTATAAAAACCTAAATTCTATTAAAAGTAGAGAACATGTTGGTAAAAGTATGTTTTTTACTACTTGTGAAGATTTTAATAATATTCCAATTGGTACTGAACCTTTGCCTGTTTATATCAAAAACAGATTAACTTCTATTTCAAAAGACTCTTTATTATCTCAAAATACAAATAGTATTGTAGCAACTTTACAACAAGAAATAGGAGAAAATGTTATCAATACTACTATTAATGATTTTTTGCAAGCTGAAATATATGATTATCTTAATATACAGGAATTAACAGATAAAGATAATAAGAAATCTCTAAGAACTAATGGTTTTTTAAGAAAAAATAATTTTGTTACTAATACAAATACTGTTGAAAATATAGATAATACTTATTTAAAAAGTAAAGGTTTTGATGCAACATCTTTAAATTCTTCTTTTAATTTATCCCCAATAAAAGGTTCTGTTACCTTAGCTAATTTATTAATTGGAATTTCTGAGTTTGTTGTGGCTCAAACTGTAGGTAAAAAAGCAATGCTAGATATATTCTTTGGTAGTTCTACTTCTTTTGTAGTTAGAGAACCTAAATGGCAATTTGCAAAAAACCAAGGTTGGGAAAGTTGGAGAGAAGATGTAAGAGAGGCTAATGTAACTATGTTAGCTAATACGTATAAAAGAATGGCTAAAGCTATTGCATCAGGAAATAAATTTGCTAATAGTGAAAGTTATATAAAAGATGCTCATAAACAAAATGCTGTTTCTATTTATTCAATAAATAATAAAACAATAAGACTTTCTAATACTGAAATGCAGGTATTAGAGCTTGAAGATAAGGCTACTGTATCAAGAATTATTGAAAAATATGTTGCTTTATATTATCCAAATAAGATTGAAAATTTACAAAAAAAATTAACAACCCTTCGTTCTGTTCAAAATGATATATATAATTCTTCTATAGCAGTACAAAATGCTGAAGAAATTACTAAACTCAACAATGCAAAAGCTAAAGCAGGACAACTTATAAAAGAATTACAGTTAACTTATCCAAAACTTGCTGCATTTTTTAAAATAGACCCTTCAGATGGACAAATGTTTTGTACTTATACTGAATATCTTAGAAATTTAGTGGATAGTGGTATATTATCAGATACTGAGTTTACTACTTATATGGATATTTTTGATAGACTTTCAGAAGGCAGTATTTCATATCATACTCTTGAAAATAAGGAAAGAGAGTTGCTGAGTAACTTATATATGAATGCTTTAAAAACTGTCTATAATGGTAATATTGTAGAATATAAAGATGTGTATGATGCAGAGACTCAAATAGCTACATCTATACCTTTGTATAATAGAGAATTATATTTCAAGGCTTCAGTTATTCCATTATTACCACAAGCAACTCAAGGTTTTACTCAATTGGATAATTTGAGAAAAACAATGGAAAAACTTGAAAAAGAAAATACTATAATGGACAATGTTATAGTGCCTGTAACAGCAGTTTTTACTTCAGCAATTAAATCTGGAGAAAATAAAAATGTAGTTCCTTATGCTTTATTTCAAGAAACTGTTTCAGATACACAAAATGCAAATAGAATTATGCCTGCTGTATCTATAATAGACAGAGCTAATTACAGAGTACAGCAAAATACTGAAACTCACCAAACTGAATTTCTTGAAAAAGGCAAGATGACTGAAATTACTGTACCAAGTCAAATAGATGTAATTAAATTTGCTAATGGTTTAGCTAAAGATAAAAGATATATTATACCTGCTACTGAATTAGAAGCTGCTATTGAAGCATACAATGAAGTACATAAAAATGACCCTATTATCTTACAAAATGGTTACCAATATAGGAGACAAATAATAAAAGAACTTTACCGTGATTCTAAAAGAACACTAAACAAAAAGTATAAAACTATTCAAAGTAAATTATCTTATTCTACTCAAAAATTGCTAAAACAATATACTTCTATTTTAATGGGTGTTGAGAAAATTTTTGAAACTGAAGAACAGATTTTTACTGATACTAATCCAATGCAATTTGATGATTTGGTAGAACAAATAAATTCTGTATTTCCTATATTATTAGAAGAATTACAAAAAATTAATCCAGATTCTATAGATGTAGAATATATACAAGATTTATTAAATACTATTAGTGAACTGCAATCTGAAATTGATAAAGTTAAAATTTCTCAATCTCTTATGACTGGTAAAGATATTAATAAACTTGATATTTGGCTGCATCAATCAATATTTAATAAAGAAAGAGAAAAATTATATACTGAACTTGGAATAGAAAAAACTAAAGATAGTTTTACTTTTAGCGAAGTATCTGCAAAAGCCATACATGATATATTGGGAAAAGAATGTACTGTGCGAGGTTATCCTGCTTATATTCTTTCTCAAATTAATATTATTGAAGAAAATGGTGAACAGAAGTTTTCATTGCCTTTATTATTTACTCCCGATCCACAGCAATTTGAATCTTTATTATGTTCAATTATAAGAAAAAGAATTGCTAAGTTAACTTTGCCTGGAAATGGGCAATATGTAAGTACTTCTTCAGGTTACCAAGTAAGAGGAGATGTGGGTTTTATGACTTCTCCTGATTCAAGTCAGATTATATGGGTCAATAAACCTGTAGAAAAATTACATGGTGGAATAGTAGAATTATCTAAAGATGGTAAAGTTGAAAAAATATTTAAAGCTCAGGTTTTAATTTCTGCTCAATACATTAAAACTATTCAAGATGAAGATAATAATGTTGAAAAAGCTGTTTCTATAGATTTCTTTGAAAAGAATGAAAATGGTGAATTTAAGTGGATTGATGTTATCACTACAGAAACAGGTGCTACAAAATACATGTTAAAATTAGATAAAATAGACAAAAAGTTATTAACTTTATTTGGAGTTAGAATACCAACTTCTTCACAACAAATGGCTACAGAAATAGAAATTATGGGATTTTTACCACCAAGTTGTGGAGATATGATGGTAGTTCCTGAAGAACACATTGTAACTTTAGGAGAAGACTTTGATATTGATAAAAGATGGACTTTAAAACATTATCATTATTATAATAATAAAACTGATAGAATAGAAATACTTCCTTTTAGAAAGGATAGTATTCATAGTTTAAAGAATAGTCTGATAGATGTTTATCACGCAATTTGGAATAATACTGACCCTGAATATCAAAAATATTTATATCAGGCTTTATCAGTTGATAGAGAAGTAGATACTGCAAATACCATTAGAAAATGGGATGATAAGACTCAATCTTTTTCATTTTTAAGTTCTCATTATTGGAGAAAAAAAATGAAAGATGGTGCAGCAGGTAATTTTGGAATAAGCGTACATGCTTCAGCCACTAAAGCTCATGTTATGTATCAGAGAATTGAAAAACCTATTGCAGTGCAATATCAGGGTATTATAGATACTTCAGAAGGACCAAAGAAAAGTTATCTTCCTTACAAATTACAATTTGGTGGTTTAACAAATGGAGGAGTTCAGTATTTGGGAAATGTACACCTTTCTAATACAAATGAATATACAGTACTTGATATTCATAATAGTAATGCCCAGTGTGCAGTAGATAATGGTAAATTGGATGTCATGGGTGCTATTAATGAAAATAAGCACACTATTAATGTAAAAGTCTTTTTAACAGAATTAGGACTGGTTTATGATAATCCTAATTCTGAGGTAACTGAAAATGTAATTAGTTTATTTTTAAGTCAACCTATTTTGAGACAATATGCTGAATTAAAAGACTTGGCAAAATCTTCTTTATCTCATGTTTATTCTGAAAAACAGGTTTTAGAACAATTATGTACAAATAATAATATTCCATTATCAGATGAACAAAAAGAAACTGTAGATTCTATTAGAACAGCCTTATTAAATTTTATTCATGTTGATAATACTGAAGATTATATTGCAGATAAAACATATCAGAATTTAAGTAATACTGAATTAACTCCACAAAAATTAAAAGATAATTTACAAGGAGTTGCAACAAATGGTAATCAGGTTTTAGTACTTTTAAAATTCTTAGAATTAAATGGTATTGCAACAAAATTAATTAAGTATAATTCTTTAATGAATGTATCTACAAAGTCTTTTAAAAGTTTCTTTGAGATATTACAACTTAAAGAAGATTTGCTAGATATGATTAATTCAGGAGATAAATATTATGATGGTATTACTCAGTTATTAGGTAAAGTATATGATGCAAGTACTTATGGTAACTACATTAAAGAAAATCCTGAAACTATTAATGACTTTGTAAAAATAGATGACTGGTTTATACTTCCTGAAACTACAGAAGCTCATATTTTAACTCATCTGATTTCTTCAGCAGAACTTATTATGGGAAATGATTTTCCTTATAATAAACCATTTATTTCCAAGATTTTAGAAAGAATAAAAATTGAGTTAAATCCAAGTAATTTAATGGGTGATAAAGGTCTTCAAACTAAATCTTTAATTATTGCAGATTTAAAGAAATTCTTTGAAAGATTAAATACTGTCAGGGGAGAATACTCAACAGGTTTATTTAAGCAAGATACTCCTATTCCTTCTATTTTATACAAGCTATTTAAAAATACAGATACCAATTCTTCTTTAGGTGTTTATTTACAGGAATTAAAATCAAGAGGCATTAAAAATGAATTACTTGATACTTTTATACCTGATATTAATACTACAGACAGCACATCTTTAATCAAAGTTAATATTAATAATGAAACTCAGCTTTCTACTTTAAATAAGGCAAATATATTAGCTGAAATGCTAAATAACACTACTACTATTATTGACAATAACAATACTCCTATAAAGTGGGATGGAGAAGAAGTTACAAACCAGCAATTGGCTCAGCATATTATTTTATATTCTTTTATGTCAGATAATGCCAATGGAGCTATAGGATTTGCAAATTTAATCCCTCAGGATGTTTTAAATACTCCAGGATTAACTGCTTATAATCAAGTGATGAGAATGATTAATGAAGACTTTTTTCAAAATGAAAGTTATACTCTTGAATCAGATAATCCTATTAATGCCATGTTAATAGATACTTTTATAACTCAATTTGTGCAACACCATCCTGACTTAATGCAAGTAACTACTTTTGATATAAAAAATCTTACAGATCGCCCAATTGATACTATGTTGAAGGGAGATAAAAAAAATAATATACCTGAACCTAAGACTTTTGAAGCAGCAAAAAAACTTATAGGAAGTAAGAATGATGTTGCTACTTTAGAATATATATTACAGTTTGAACAAAAACTTTCAGCAGATAATTTTGAAAATGACTTTGGTGAATTGGATGAAGATAAATTAAATAAAAGATTCTATGTATATAAAGCTCCTTATGATAATAGATTTGGTAAGTATATTATTTTTAAACGTACTAATGGATTAGATATAGATTCAGCTAATACAGAAATTTTAAACAGAATTTCCAATGTATCTGCTTTTGGCATATCTCAATATAACCCCAATAACCTTGGACCAGTAGATTCTATTAATACAGTTACACAATTTGAAGGAGTAACACCTGAACCTGAAAAATCCGTAATAACTCCTATACAATATAAAGTAGAAACTATACAAGGATTTTTGAGACAAATTAATAATAACTCTCCTGAGGGCAGAATTTCTCTTGATGAATTTATAGACAAAACTAAGAATATTTTTGACCCTATATTTTTAGACACTATAAAATTATTTCAAAAATTTGGTAATAAAATATATATTGTTCCCACAGGAAATACTAATTACAGGCAAACTGATTATACTTCTTTAGTTCAAAATGAAATAGGACAGAATGCAAAATATAGTGCTGTACTTAGGTCTTTGGAAGGACCTGAAGAAACAATAGGTTTATTGGGGCTTAATTTTGATAAAGTTGGTAACTTACCTTTAGAAAAACTTCAACGTATTATTTTAGAAGAATTAATTCATGCAAGACTTAATCCAACCTTACATTATTATTTTGCTACTGAAACTCAGGATAAAGGTGATAGATTAACAAGTAGATTAAAACCCCAATACACTCAACAAAACACTCCTGTAGAAATTACTCAGTTACAATGGGCTTATAATCAAGCTGTACCTGCAATTAAAAATCTCATTAAACAGTTCCCTGAAAGAACAGAAATGTATGAATACTACTTAACTTTTGATGAGTTTTTCCAAGCCTTATTTACAGATAAAGTATTTGCAAAACAGTTAAATGAAGAAATGGCTAAATCTTCTGATAGGTGGAAAAAAACTGATTTTATTACTCATATTATTGAAAAATTAAAACAATTCTTTACTAAATTATTTGGTGATGAATTTACAGAACCTGTAAAAGCTATGGTATTTGATGTAATAGAACAGGCTTATGGATTACAGCCAGGAGAATTAACAACTTCTTACTTTAATAAAACTAATGAAATGAATGAATTAATATTTTCTGAACAATCTTTATCAGAATTATTAGATGAAACTACAAAACATAATGATATTATTAATGATGCTATAGAAGTATCTAATGAAATTCCTCAGAAAGTAACTCAAGAATCTTTAGAACTTGAGGCCTTAACATTAAAACAAGCTAAACAACATGTATTAAATGAATTTGATGAGCATCCTGAATTATTTCAAGATGTAAAAAGAGTAGATATTGAAGAAGCAGATAAAACACAATTAAGTGAAATTATAAAAAAATATTGTAAACCAGGAGAATAATGAAAACACAATTATTAGACAACAGCACCATTGAAATAATGGAATTTAGGATTCAGCAAGAAGAACTGAGTGCCAGAATTTATGAACAAATGAAATTATGGTTTGAAGATAAGGGATACCTTAATTTTGCAAAACTATATGATAAATATGTTGAGGATGAAAAAACTCATGCAGGTTGGGCTAAATCTTTTTTATTGGATTATGGATATACTCCAAGATTAAAATCACTGAGTGCTCCACTTAATGACTATACTTGCTGTTCTGAAATCTTAGAAGCTACTTTAGAACATGAATTAGTTGTTACAAAACAGTGTGAAGAATTGTTTGCTTATGCAACAGATAAAAAATTACCAGTACTTATGGCTTTAGGCTTAAAGTATTGTACAGAACAACAAGAAGAAATAGATAAAAGTATGACTATATTGGATATTTCAAAATTAACTTCTGATTTGTTAGTACTTGATGGTTATATTGGTGAACATTATTTAAGTTAATATTATGATTTGTCCAAATAAAAATACTAAAGAATGGAAAAACCTTGTAGAAATACAAGGAGAATCTGAGGCATACCTGTTATGGACTGCTTATCAGGGTAATGTACCTGAACAGTTTTATAGTAGAACTAAACCTGTTACAACTACTCAAACTACTATTAAACCTGGAGTATCGGAATTATTTGAATCTAATCCTAAGTTAGCTAATTCTGTATATGAAGCTTTAGGGTTTAAAAAAGAACAATCTTTAGAAGTAAAGAGTAAAAAAATATATGAACCAAGGCAAGGATTTTATTATAGAGGCATAGGAGAAGATGGATTAAAAGATGCAATAGAATCTGGTTTTTTTAGATCTCCTACAATGAGAGATACATACAAAGGAATATATAAAACTTCTGAAATATATTGGGCTGATGCAAATAACTTTGAAGTTGCTAAGAGAGCCAGCATCCGAACAAATGGTAGTATAATGGAAGGTAAAAGTGTTATTGTTGAATATCCTTCTGTTTCTGAAATCATTTCTAAAGATAGAGGTGATGATGATAAAATAATTTTAGATAATTATGCTTCTCAAACAAGTCTTCCACTTGGTAATTCTCGTATTTTAATAGGTGATAGAAAAACTGGAATATATAACTACGTAGATTTTAACCAAATAACCCCACAACAAAAACAACAAGCTCAAGAACTATATTCTCAATATCTTGATAGTTTAAATAAACCTAATACTAATCCTATTCTTCAAGGTAACCAAAACCCTGATGTTATATTCCCAATAGGTACAAGTGGTAGTGGAAAATCTACATTTATTAAATCTTTACCTCAAGAAAATTTAGTAGTAATTGAACCTGATGCAATGAGAGTTGAATTTACAGGTAATATGAATGATAAATCTAAAGATAAAGAAATTTATATTGAAGCTGCTAATAGAGCCATACAAGCTATAAAACAAGGTAAACAAGTTGTATTTGATACAACTAATCTTATTAAAGATAAAAGATTACCTTTTATAGAAGCTATTAAGAAAGAAATTCCAAATGCTAATATTCAATATAAGCTAATGGAGTTAAATCCAGAATTAGCTAAACAAAGAATTAAAGCACAATTAGAAAGAGGCGAAAATAGAGCAAATGTTTCTGATGAAACTATTGATAGACATGCTGCATCTTACAAGCAAATGCTTGAAGATATAAAAAGTGAACCCATTACCAAATATAAGGAATTAGGCTCTAAACAAGATATAGAAGGATTTAAAGAATTTATTAATAAAACTACTGAAAATCAAATTAAAAATAATAGTATCTTTGCAGATAATACTGAGTATAGTGATGAATATATAAAAATGTGTAAATGATGAATCCAAACAAATGTCCTGACATTAATTCAGAAGAGTATAAATTATTATTACAAGCAGTTCATGGCAATCATGGAGCTGCTTTTCAAATTTTCAGACTAAACAGGGGTTATTACTTAGATTCTACTCCTGAAGGCAAACCTTCTATTTTATTTGAAGATTTAACGCAACATTTTGGAGGAGATACATTAAAAGCTATGAGATATAAGGCTCTTATTTACTCCAATAGTTTTAGTACCAGAATTAATCCATGGTTAAATAAATTTATTCTACTTGATAGAAAATTAGAAAATAAACAACTCTCTCTTATTGAAGAAGAAAATAATGAAGAAGTAGAATTTTCTGAGGCAGAACAAGAGCTTTTATATAGAGTAGATGAACTTGGAGAACCTATAATGAAGCATGTATTACATTTTGGTCAAATGATAAGTATAAATCCTAATTATAAACAAGACTTAATTGAATTAGGACAGATTATACCTGAATATGGAATAACTACTAACCAGGCTAGAGAAATGTTGCAATTAGGGCCTATTTCATATTTTATAAAGATTTTAGGATTTAAACCTAATGAACAAGGTATTATTAAGCAGAAGATAACTAACGGTAAAAAATTTAAGTTATTAAATAAGGTTAAAACTTTTAATAAGAAATGGAATTGCCATTTTAGTCTTTCTTTTGAAACTACAAGTACAGGATGGATAGTTTCTGAAGCACATACTAATAATAGTGTCCCTGCATTTATGCAGAATGCCTCATTGGTTAAAATGCTTGACCCTAAATTAAGCCAAGCTACTACAGAAAAGATTCAACAGATTATGTCTGAAATACCAACCTTTCTTAAAAAAATTAAACCTGTATCTGATGAAGATTTTGCAAATATAACTCCTGCTGGTCACTTAGATGAAGAAGAAGATGAGGTTCCTATATTTGAATCTATTACAGAAGATGAATATAATATGTATGAAAAAAGATTGTTTTCTACTATAAATAGAACTAAAAATTCTATTTATACATTACAATCAGAACTTAAAATATTAGATAAAACTTCTTTGGAAGCAATTAAAAAGACTGCTGTATTACGTAATTTAATAGAAAGACAAGTTGATCTTGAAAAAAAGATAGAACAATTACATAGTAAAGACCCTATGTCTTTATTAAAAGTCACACTTAAAGAACTTGATAAATTAAATAATATCTTAAAAGAAACTTCCCAATTAACAGATAATTATTTACTTAGTGGTGTATTAGACCAAATTAAGTTTTATGGAGATTTTCTTGAAGTTATTAATAAAGAAGTAGACATTTCCTTAGAAAAGAAACTAACTCAACCTGAATCTTCACTATTACAACAGGTAATAAGTAAATTTGCTACAGTACAAAAAACTAAAAAAGAAGCATTTAAAAAGATACAAAAAGAACTGGTACTTAATAATAGACAGTATGAAAATTTGTTTATTAATAAATCGCCTGCTGAAATAGACACTATTTTAGTCCAACTATTTGATAATTATGAAAGTGGAATAGGTAATAAATTGGATTATTTTAGTGGTGCTATTTCAAGTTTTGCACATGATACTCAAAATATAAAATTAGTTAAGCTTATTTTTGATGAAAAATTAATGTACAATAAATCTATAAGTAATAGACTCATCACTAAATTAAAAGATGCTGCAAAAAATATTGAGAATTTTGACAACAGAAAGTTTTTACAAATAGATAAAGATACAGGTGAATTTACTGGAAACTTAGTAGATGTATTTAGTACTTCTTTTAGAAAAAAACTTGGAGAATTTTCAGAATTATATAAGGGAGCTTATTATCAGACACATGAGGCTAAAAGGTATAGAAAAAAATGTGAGTTTTTACAAAAAGAAGCTGATATTATTGATTTTAGAAGATTAAAAGTTGTTAGAGATACACAAATAGTTAATCTTGACGGTACTTTAGGTAAAACTTTCTTGGAGCAATATGGTGAAAGATATAGCTATCTTAATGAATATACAGAACAAGAATTAATGGATTATGAAAATAGTCTTAAACAAAAGTTAGGTAAATCTTATGATGTATATATTAATAAGGTTATTAATGACCTTCAAACCTATGAAAGAACTGTAGCCCTAACACAATTTGATACAACTGAAGAAAAGTTTTTATTACTTATAAAAAGATCACCCTGGATATTAATGAATGCTCAGTTTAATAAACAAGGACAAATTCTCACAGATATAACAGGTAAAGTAGATGCAAGTCCTCTAAGATACCCCATGGAATCAGGTCAGGAAGAATTTATATTTCCTACTATAACTAATGTTACTCTTATTCCAAAAAATAGTATAGATTATGATGAAAGATTTAATGAGTTATCTGATGAAGAATATGAATTATGGAATTTGTTACGTGATATTTACACTACAGTTATAAATCCTGTCTTTACTGAGAAGTTTAATGATGATATGACTTTTGGAAAAATACCTGCTGGATTTTTAGAAATAATGACTAAACAAAAAGATATTAATCGGTTAATTAAATGGTCTAAAGGTGAAGTAAAATCCATGTGGTTTGATACACTTGATAAAAAAGGAGATAATGTTTTAAAGCTTTATCAAGACAATACTAAAGATGACATGAATAATTTAAGAGAAATTTTAAGAGCTTTGCCTGATGAAAAAATAGATAAAGAGGCTCTTGCTCTTAAAATTTCTATAAACTTAGATAGAGACAGTAAAATTAAAGCTATTGCCCAAAGAAAAGTAATGTCTGAATATTCTGCCGATATTATGCAAGTTACAGCAGTTTTGCTTAATTATGTAGCTTTACAAAAGACCAAAGAAGAATCTTTTCCATCTTCCACTATATTATCAGAAGAAAATAAAAAAGTTACTGGGGAACACTCTATTTCACAAAAAAAACTTGAGAATTTCAATAATAGAATTATTAAAGGCGAACATGTTACTCATCATAAAGACAAAGATAGTTTTCTTGGATTTTCATTTTTAAAGAAAAAAGATGGTTCTTTTAAATATATTCAAACTATATTACAAAAAGCTGGCCATATTCCTTTGTTAAAATCTGTATTAAATGAAAATACTCTTAGAAAAGTTAGTGAAGCTGATGCAGCTTTGTTAAAATATGTAGAAGAATTACAAGATAAAAGTTCTTTTGAACATAATTACAGTTTTAACCTATTTGATAAAACACATAAATTTACTACAATATTTTCTTTTAATAAAGAAAAACAAAAATACTTTAAAGGAAGGGAATACTCTTCAACTAAAATAGAAATAACTCAAGAAGAATTTGAAAAAGAATTTGCTGTTAAATTACAGGAAATTCAAAGTAAAACAGGTATTGACTTTACTGTAGGTGGTATAGTAAATGGTATTTTACAAACTCTGATTATTAAAGGAATGGCTCTTAACTTTAAAGGTGGGATTTTTAATAGGCAGGAAGGTAAATTATCAGCTTATAAAATGGATGCTACAGGATATTATTGGACTGAAGGAAATTTCTTTTATGCGGATAACTTTATGATAATGTTTAATGTTAAAAGATTGGGTATGAAGTTATTATATGATGAAGATAATATAAAACTATTTGCCCAAATGCAAATATTTACAAAACTATTAAATGCAACTGAATTAATTAATGATAGAAGAAATGAAATAGACAGAAATCACAATGTTTCTCAATATAAGTTTGAAAAAAGAAAAGAATTATTAGATCCTATGCAGTTTGCTGTGTCTAATTCTGAAATAAAGAACCAGGGTGCTGTAGTATTGTGTTTATTAATGGATACAGAAATTGTAAGTGCTGATGGAACTATGACAGTACCTTTATTTGATAAAGAAACTATGACTTTTCCTGCTCATACTTTAGATGCAAATGGAAATTTAATTTTAAAAGATGAGTTTAGGACTGAAGCTAATATTATTAATTGGGAAAATTTTAGTATTTCTTCTATTGCTTTAAATAATTCTTATCAAGAATTTTACCATAAAGCTGCATCCGCTATTGCTAGAACTCAAGGTAACTATTCTAATACAGATACTAGTCTAGCCTTAACTAATGCTTATATTAAACCCCTCATGTTATTTAAAAGATGGATGCCTGAAAATTTACTTAATAAATTTGCTGTAGGTGGGGACTATGACCCTTTTATGAAAAAAATGTCTAAACCAGGTGTGTACACAAGTGCCTTAAAATCTCCAGGAAGTATTGCAGTACTTGTAGGGTTAAATGGATTAACTAATTTTAGTCTAAATCCCATTACTTTATTAGCTAATATGGGTTTGTTAGGAGGTGCTATAGTTGGTGCAGTTCAAAACATTATAAATGGTAAAAGTGAAAAAGCTAATATAGGCTTATTTACTCAAAATCTAGCTATGATGAAACAAATTTTTTTAGAGTTAATAAACGTTCCAGGATTATTTTTAAATCTTAAAAATAAAAAAACTATAGCTTTTACAAAAAAACATAATGCTTTTGCAAAATTTGAAAATAAAGTAACTTTTAGTGGACAAACTATAACTGCTGAGGATATAGGAAATTTCAAATATCTTGCAAGAGAAATGGCACTTAAACTTATTCTAGTTCTTGCAGGTTTAGTATTAAAAGCTTTACTTTGGGATGATGATGATGAAGAAGATTCAGATTCTTATCAAAGAAAAGTTTATAACTTTGTTAATAATCAAGGAAATAAATTATTGAGTACTTTATTTATGTTTTCTAATCCAAGAACTTTACTAGATGATATAGGTAATGCTGCTTTTGTAAGATACTCAGATGATTTTATAAAAGGTTTAGAGTCAATTCAATCAGGTGAGACTGACAAGTGGTGGGATAATTTCTTAGATGTTACTCCTGTTCCAAGAAGTTTGTATAAAGGTGATATTCCTATATTAAGTGCTTTCACATTTTGGAAAGAACCTAAAGAATATGTTACTTATCAAAATGCTCTTACAGATAGATATATAAAAGGAAGAGAATATGAAGCTAAAAAGCATTTAACTTCACTAAGAGGTATGTTAGCTAAAGATATAGCTAATGATATACTGGATGAAGATAATCAAAATTTACCTGCTGAATTTTTAGCTTTACGTGGTACTACTGAGTCTAAAAAAGCATTAATTACAGAAGTTAGAAAGTTACTACCTTATAAAGAAGAAGAATCTTCTTATATAGAAGCTACACAAGAAACCTATGATTTAATAGATAAACTGGGTTATCATTATCCTATTCAAAGAATGTTCTTTAAACAAATAGATAATACAGATTAAAGGAGATTTCCCCACGAGGGGAAATTTCCAGTAATTATTTAGTTTCTTTTTGTTCAGGAAAAGTAACTTTTACAGCTTTTAGTTCTTCCAGTGCATCCATAGGAAATTTAAGCAATAGATTTACCATTACTTCCAATTCTCCAGGTACTGTAGGATTAGCCTTTGGTATAACATATCCTCTTAAACCTGTACCTATTTCATGTAATAAACCTGCCGCATATTGTACTGTAGGAGTAACTATAATTAAGTCCTTTTCTCTGATAATAGTTTCTTTAGTTATAGGCTCAAATATAGGTTGGACTACTTCTTGTTTTTCAACAGGAGTTTTTTCAGGAATAGCCTGTTCAATTTGTTTACCTATTTCTTCTACTTCTTTTACTTTTGTTTTTTTCTTTGTCATTATTTATTAATTTAATTTATACATTGGTCTGTTTCATAATAGAGTTCCTTATTTAATAAATTAAACAAGTTTTGTCCATTAATATATATTTGACCATCTTTTTTTAACATACGTAATTTGCCTTTTTTTTTAATATAAACAAGGATTTCATCCAAAGTAACTAATTCTCCACATATTAATAAAGCTTCTTCTACTGTAATTGGAATATTTAACTGTATTTTAGGTACTATACTTCCAATTTTCTGTAATTTTTCTAATTCTTCAAGATTCATTTGTTGTTGTGTTATTTTTTATGAAAAAATATACCAAAGTCTGTATTTATTTTTAAATGCTTTTTCTGGCATTTTTTTAGGTTTATTTGAATTTATGATATTTAAAAGTTTATTGGAAAATTGTAATATCATAGTACTTAGTTCATCATAAAGTATTTCTATTTTTAAATTTTCAAATTCTACACTAGCTTTGTAAATACCATTATTTTTAGTTACATTAACATAAATTGTTTTTTGTTTCATACTTATTCTAATCAAATTCTATTCCAAAGTTAAAGCATAAAATACTAATATATACCCAAAATTTACAAATATGTAAACTTAAAGGTAAAGAAATTTGATGAAGATTTATAACACATACAAATTTAAAGTTAGAAAAATAAAATGACTTTTCTCTGTGAAGTTTTATTTTATTCCTTCCAATTGCTGCTATAATTTTTTTTTTCACATTTTCTTATTTTTAATTTTTTTTAGTGTATCCAATGATCTCCTATTGAAAGATCAGCAGTACATGGAATTATAGGACAAAATATATCTCCTGCTGATTTCATACAATCTACTAAAACTTTAGAAGTTTCTTCAACATATTCATCAGGACATTCTACATTTAACTCATCATGTACAGGAATAACTATTTTAATTTTAAACAATAAGTCTTTACTAACTATATAGTTATAAAATTTAATAGCTGCTATTTTTGCCATAAGAGCACCTGTACCTTGAATAGGATAGTTAACTGCTTGTTTTTCAGAGGCTGTTTTTCTTCTAAAATAATGTTGTACTTGTTTTACTGTATAATTTTCAGAATCAGTTTTTTTTAAATCTCTATATAAAGCCCAAAATTCTGGACTAAAAGTAGATTCTACTTCTTTTAAATCTTTAAAATCGTAGATAAAACATTTAGTACCTATAATAGGAGAAATAAGAATATATCCTTTTTGCATTACTTCTCTTTTAGCATTATCTTGATATTTTTTAATTCCAGGAAAACCTTTCATATAATTATCATAGACAATCTGAGCCTGTTCTATAGGAATACTATTATTTTCTGATATTGTTCTTGCATTGCCTCCATAATTTATAGCAAATTCTACCTTTTTAGCTTCATTACGCCACTTTGGATATTTTTCCTTTATATCTTCCAAAGGACAGTCTCCTACTTCATCAGGATAAGTCATTTTGGCTACTAAAGAATGTATATCTCCTTTACCTTCCTGAAAAAAGTTAATCATAGCAGGGTCTTTAGATACATTAGTTAAAATAACACTTTCCTGACCATTAAAATCTGCACTAAGCCATTTATTTCCAGGTTCAGCTATAAAACAACTTCTATAATCTGCTCCATGTGGAATATTTTGTAGATTTATTTCAGGTTGTGCTAATAACTCTGCTTTAGATTTACTTTTTTTCTTAGTATGAGTATCTTCATCTTCTTCTTTACCACAGGAAAGTCTTCCTGTATTCATTAATTGAGTAAAATTAGCGTGTATTCTTTCTGATACAGGATTTACTTGTAATAGTACTTTTTCTCCATAAGTAGTAATAAGTTTAGTTAATTCTGAGTATTGTAAGTAGATAGGTATTAAAGGAGATTTATTTTTTTGTGGCTTAATAACTTTAGCATCTATAGATTTTTTAGTTATTTGTTTTTCTTTGTCAAATACATTACAATCTAATCCAAGTTCTTCAAATAATGGGGCTACTTGTTTAGGACTATTCCAATCTATATCACATTTTAAATCAGCATCAAAGCCCTCAAAAAGGTCTCCTTGTGTATTTCTATGTAAATATTTTGGATTTCCATAATCAATAACCCACTTATTCAAAGATTGTTCAATAGGAATTAATCTTTGAATATTTTCTTGTAAGATACTATTCCATTTTTCAGTGTCCAGTTTAACTCCACAAAACTCAATATAAGCTAAGACTATTACAAATTTATTTTCTACAGCAATAGCAGTTAAAAGTTGTTTTTCTTCCAAAGCTTTTAATTGGGCTTCATATAATGGTATTAACCATTCTACATCCTTACAACCATAAATTACTACTCTGCTTGTAAGTCCCTTATAAATTTCACCACGTACAGATTTATCCAAGTAAACTTGAAAATAATTCATACAACATGCTTGCAAACTTAATCCTCTTAAACCTTTAGGATAACCTAGATATAAAAGTCTTTCAGCAAGAAAAGTGTCAAAAACCTGTTTGATAATAATGTTATTTCTCAAAAAGAATTGTAAATCAAATTTTGCATTATGTAAAACAAACAATTTATTGGATTCTAAAAGATTCTTATATTCTAAAATATTAATTGTAGTAGTATCTATAGCTATTTGAAAGTCTTGATTACCCATTTGCACTAATTTTAATTCTCCAAGATAACAGGAAAGACTGTTAGTTTCAGTATCTAAACCTATTACTGTGAGTCTTTCCAGCATCCTGAGAGATTCTTCAATTGTACAAATTTGATACTCCCTACTTTCAAACAATTCTGTTTGTAAAGTGATTAAATATCTCATTTTCCAGTACTACCAAGTCCTCCTCTATTTTTATTGTTTAATTTATCAACATATACCAACTCTATTTTTTTATTAAATAGCCATTTTAGTTTAGTATACCATGAAGCAAATTGTGAAGGTTGGATTCTAAATTGACAAATTCTGTCTCCTTCATTTATATTTCCATCTTCAATAAATAAAGCAGGAAATTTCCATTCATCATTATCTCCACAATATTTTTCATCTATAATACCAATAGAATTATTTTGAATAATACCATAGTGTTTAAATGTAGAACTTCGTGGTACTACAATAGCCTCAAATCCTTTAGGAAGTTCTATACAAACTCCAAGAGGAATAAGATGTTTAATAAATTTAACAGAGTGATTTTTAATTATTGGGCCAGAAACTATACAGTTACTAGCACTTTTTAAGTCAATCCAATCACCTTTAATTTCAGGTTTAGATTGAGGGTTCAAGAGTTTTATTTTGATTATCATTTTCAGTATGTTTTAGTATGGAATAAAGAATTGCAGCATAGTTAATTAAGTCTTGAATGGTGTCATAAATAGATTCATCTTTGACTACATTTTCTTTATCAAGAAGATTTTTTATTCTGGCAAATTTATCACCAAGTCTTACCATAATTCCTCTTTCCATAGGAACTCCTGATAATACTTCAGATAAAATAAAATTGTTAAAACAACCCTTTCCAGAATAATCTTTATTCTTCTTTTCCATTAACTCATAACAAGCTGTAAACAAGTTTTCTGTAGTTAATAAAAGTTCGTTTATTTCATTATCCATTTGTAGGATTTTTTAGTTCAATGACTTCATATTTAAAAGTATTTTTAGAATAAACTGCAAAATTATATAGATCTTCAATAAATTTATTCTGGGCCCTAGTAATAGCCCTAGTTCTATACTTTTGTTGTAAGTCTTCATCTTTAACTTGAAGAACTTCATCTGCTTCCAAATGTAATTCTTCTTTAGTAAATTCATATTCAATGAATAGTTTTACTATTATTTTTTCACTTGAAGTCATTATTAATAATTTAAGATTTCTTCTGATAAAATAGGAGGTTTATCCAACTCAACATTTTTAAAATACTTAGGACTAATATTGGTTTGGTACTCTCCATTTATCTTTTGTGCATACTCCTCAGTATATGCTCTGTCTTTAGTAAGAATTTTTCTAGTATTTTCTATCTCTGCATTTCTTTCTTTTTCAAGAATTTTGTTAGTTAGGGAAACTGTTCTAAAATATCTGTTTATTTGCTCTATAGTAAATATTTTACTGTATTCCCCTGACATAAATAAATCTATTGAAGAAGAAAGATAATCAGGAAGCTTTACTACAATTATATGAAAATCTTCTTTGTAACAGTAATCTGTTTCATAAAAATCTTGCAGTTTAATCCAGTAAAGTAATTCCTGAAAATCTGTTCTGTATTGAGTCAGTGTAAGTTCTTCTTTATAAGGCTTAGTACTAATAACAATATATAAACAACTATTTAAGGTATAATAGTTCATATCTGCTATAAAAACACCTGCTTTAACAAATTTGTTCAATCTGTTTGTAAAAGATCTGCCTAACTCAATTAAACATGGATATAGATACTTAAAGGTTTTATTATTATATATTTCATCTTTTTGTAGCATTTTTTTAGTATAGTTAGACTATACCAGACCAATTCATACTAAATCTTGAATTGTCTAATACAATTCTTTGGTCTTTGTTAAATCCATGCTCTTGATAAAATTTATATTTGTCAAGTAAGTCCCTAAAACCTTCTATTTCATTCATTTTTATGTATAATTCTGGACAGTAGGATGCTGAAATAGTAAAAGCATCTCTACCTACTGCTCCAATTTTCAATAATTCATCAGTTAACTGAATTAACACAGGAATTTCGGGGTAAGTTGAACTACTTACTAAACAATAGCATTCAATTTGATAATCTAATAAATATTCACTACTTAGCTCATATAATTCCTTATAAAAAGCCAATTGAATATCATATCTGTGTGAATGTACTGCTGAAGAAAATTCTAACGGATGTCCATAAAAAGTTTTTAACTCAATAATTTTAACTTTCTTTTCACTATGATTAATAATTAAAATATCAAAAAGTCCTTTACAGGCTATACTTCTAATTGTTTCATATATAGGTACTTGATACTTTACTTCAATATCAGGATTAGTATTCATAAGAATCTCAGGAAAAGTACTTTGTAAATTGTTAACCATAGTTTGAGCTAAAGTTAAATCTGCTTGAGTAATTATAATCCTATCTCCACATGCTTTTAAATCATTCAAATATTCACTGCCTGTTTCTAACACTTTTGCAAGTTTTGTTTCAGGTTTTAAATTATTGTAATAATTTGCATCTGTAATAACTTTTAATAAAGTTGTATCATTATCCAATAAAGGAAATTCTTTAATTACATCATAATAAGTAGAGATAATACTTTTAACAGCATCAGTAGGTAATACTTCTAATTGTGTTACATAATAATCTGTTTCAAATTCTACAGAATCTGTTACAAGACAGTCTACAAGACTGCCTAATTTTGTAGATTGAGTATCTATTACAGGGGGTTCTAAGAATTTTCTCGGATCATTTCCCAGTAATAGTTTTAATTTAGTTTGGTCCAATGCAGGACTGGCATAATAATCTTTAATGTGTTGTTTCATTTTTTTATAAAGTAAGTTATAAAATCATTCATACTGAGTATTACTAATTCATCAAATTCTCCTCTATCTCTTTTACCTTCAATTTTAGGTTTTTTGTGAATTAATATGTTAGGTTTTACAAATTCAGGAGAGCCTTCAGGA
>Ga0116171_10001600_pt1 | contig 22279 bp, 21 predicted proteins | sample AD_JPNHW2_MetaG_FD_89798 | JGI IMG/M metagenome (GOLD analysis project Ga0116171, IMG submission 89798) | Active sludge microbial communities of municipal wastewater-treating anaerobic digesters from Japan - AD_JPNHW2_MetaG | ecosystem: Engineered > Bioreactor > Anaerobic > Digestate | place...
GGAGCAAAAACAAAAGCACTCATGAATGCAATTGCAAAAAGCTTCAAATAAAAACACAAGAAAATAGCATGAAAATCGCCTATTAATAGGCGATTTTCATGCTATTTTTATTAGTATTTATTGGGTGTAATTCTTTTCCCCTTGAGTGCAGGGCAGGGGAAATATTTGAATGATTTTTGAGTGAAAAATCAATAGGGGAATCGTTGCTTTTGAGACCCATTTTTAGTATAAATATAAATGCAAAAGGGTAATCCCTTTTTTTATTTGTAAGTTTTTTATTATTAATAATTTAAATTTATTTTATGGCTGTTAAAAAAATGAAGTACGTTTACGCGTTTGAGGAAGGAAATAAGAGCATGAAAGAAATTCTTGGAGGAAAAGGTGCAAACCTTGCCGAAATGAAAAGTCTAGGTATCAATGTTCCTCCTGGTTTTACTATCACCACCGAATCTTGTAAGGTTTACAACGAATCAGGAAAGAAAATTCTTCCTGAAATGGATTCACAAATAAAAACAAAGCTCGTAGCTTTGGAGAAAAAAATGGGTAAAAAGTTAGGAGATGAGAAAAACCCTCTCCTTGTTTCTGTGCGTTCTGGAGCTGCTGCTTCTATGCCAGGAATGATGGATACTATTTTAAATCTAGGACTTAATGACAAGTCAGTTGTTGGATTAGCAAACAAAACAGGCAACCCTAGATTTGCTTGGGATTCTTACAGAAGATTAATTCAAATGTTTGGTAACGTTGTACTTGAAGTAGAACACTCAAAATTCGAACACATATTAGAAGGTGTCAAAGATACCAATGGAGCAAAATATGATACAGATCTAACTACTGAAAATCTACAAGAGATTGTTAAAAAATATAAAGAGATGATCAAGAAGGAAACAAAGAAAGATTTTCCTCAAGATCCTAAGGTTCAACTAGATCTTTCTATTAAGGCTGTATTTAATTCTTGGAATAATTACAGAGCTATTAGATACCGCGAAATAAATAATATCAAAGGACTAATCGGAACTGCTGTAAACATTCAAGCCATGGTCTTCGGAAATTTAGGTGATGATTCAGGAACAGGAGTTTGCTTCACAAGAAATCCTTCCACAGGAGAAGCTAAATTCTATGGAGAATATTTAATGAATGCTCAAGGAGAAGACGTTGTTGCTGGAATAAGAACACCACTCGCAGTCTCAACTCTTAAAACAAAAAATCCAAAGATTTATAAAGAGCTTGTTGCTGTATGTAATAGAGTTGAAAAACACTACAAAGATATGCAGGACATGGAGTTTACTATCGAAAACGGAGTGCTGTACATCTTGCAAACTAGAAACGGAAAGAGAACAGTTGCATCTGCTGTTAAGGTTGCTGTAGACATGGTTAAGGAAAAATTAATCACCAAAGAGCAAGCAGTGCTTCGAATAGAACCTATTCAGCTCAATCAATTACTACATAAACAATTTGACCCTATGTCTCTAAATAAGGCAGAGGTTGTTGCTCTTGGTCTTCCTGCTTCTCCTGGTGCTGCTGTTGGAGAAATTGTTTTCTCTGCTGCTGACGCTTTAGCAAAGGCGAAAAATGGTCTAGATGTTATTCTAGTTAGAACAGAAACATCTCCAGAAGATATTGATGGAATGCACAGTGCAAAAGGAATACTAACATCAAGAGGAGGAATGACATCTCACGCTGCTGTTGTAGCAAGAGGAATGGGAACTTGTTGTATCGCAGGATGTTCAGATATGATAATAAACGAAAAAGCTAAAACTCTATTGCTCAAAGAAAAAGGAGTTACATTGAAAGAAGGAGATTATCTTTCTCTAGATGGTTCTACTGGAAAAGTTTATGCAACAAAAATATCAACACAAGACCCAGAACTTTCTGGAGACTTTGCAAAGCTAATGTCTTGGGCTGATGAGTTTAGAAAAATCGGTGTTAGAACAAACGCAGATACTCCTACCGATGCAGCAATGGCAAGAAAATTTGGAGCAGAAGGTATTGGTCTTTGCCGAACAGAACACATGTTCTTCGAAGGCAACAGAATCAAAGCTATAAGAGAAATGATTCTTTCTAACGATATAGAAAGCAGAAAGAAAGCTTTGGCAAAACTTCTACCATATCAAAGAGATGACTTCGTTGGTCTATTCCACACAATGGAAGGATTCCCAGTTACAGTTAGATATTTAGACCCACCTCTACATGAATTCCTACCTTCAAAAGAACAAGACATTGCAGAACTTGCAAAAGATATGAAAGTTGGAGTAGATGTGATTAAGGCTAAAATAAGTGATCTACATGAATTCAATCCTATGCTTGGTCACAGAGGATGCAGACTTGCTATCACTTTCCCTGAGATCTACGACATGCAAACAAATGCAATAATCGAAGCAGCTATTTTAGTAACAAAGAAATGTCCAATCTGTGGAAAGAAGCACAAGGTTGTTCCTGAAATAATGATTCCTTTGGTTGCAACAACAAAAGAATTCTCAATCCTAAAAGAAAGTATTGTAAAAATTGTTGAAGAAAAACTAAAGCAAGCTAAGATTAAAATGAGCTACAAGATTGGAACAATGATTGAGGTTCCAAGAGCAGCCCTTATTGCAGATAAAATAGTAGGAGTTGGTGCAGAATTCTTCTCCTTTGGAACAAACGATCTTACACAAATGGGAGCTGGAGTTTCAAGAGATGATGCTGGTAAATTCTTAAAAGAATATGTTGAACAAGGGATTTATGAATATGATCCGTTTGATTCACTAGATCAGGAAGGAATAGGAGAATTGATAAGAATTGCAATTAAGAAAGGACGAGGAGAAAAGAAAGACTTAAAGATAGGTATTTGTGGAGAACACGGAGGAGAGCCAAGAACAGTTGAATTCTGTCACAAGGAAGGATTCTCTTATGTGTCTTGTTCACCATTCCGAGTTCCTATCGCAAGACTAGCAGCAGCTCAAGCCGCAATTAAAGAGAAAAAACAAAAATAAGAATTAGACCAGAATATTTACCTGTTTTCTGTTACAATAGAAGATATGACACAAGACCAAGCGTTTCTAATAATGAAAACAGGGGTAAATATATATCTGACAGGAAGCGCAGGTAGTGGAAAAACTTATCTCTTAAATAAATATATTTCCTATTTGGAAGAGCACGACATCCCCGTAGCGGTTACCGCCTCTACGGGGATTGCTGCTACTCATATGAACGGAATGACTATTCATTCTTGGTCTGGAATAGGGATTAAAGACTATCTAGACGAAAAAGGACTTGAACAGTTAGAAGAAAAAAAATATCTTTGGAAAAGATTTGAGAAGGCGAGAGTTCTTGTTATAGATGAGATATCTATGCTTCACGCAAGTCAGCTAGATATGGTAGAAAAAGTTTGCCGTAGATTCAAGAGAAATGATAAACCATTTGGGGGATTGCAAGTAATTCTTTCTGGAGATTTTTTCCAGCTACCACCAATCAATAAAAAAGAGCAGGAGAATGAAAGCGGAATGATCTTTAACGGAAAATCTTGGCAGATATTAAATCCTGCAATTTGCTACATAGAGGAACAACACCGTCAAGAAGATGACAGTCTTACTGAAATCTTAAACAGCATACGTAGTAATCAAATAGAAGAAAAACATTTTGAAATTCTAAGGCAAAGAATAGGAGCAAAATTAAAAAGTGAAGCCATTGCTACCAAACTATACACTCACAATGTTAATGTAGATGAGATAAATAACACAGAACTTTCATTAATTGAAACGGAAGAGAAAATCTCTATGATGACTTCGAGTGGACCAGAAATGCTTGTTGATATTTTGAAAAAGAGTTGTCTTGCTCATGATAAATTAAAACTGAAAATTGGAGCAGAAGTGATGTGTATTAAAAATAATTTCGAAGAAGGTTATGTAAATGGTTCAAGAGGAAAGATTGTTGGATTCAATAAAGAGAGCGGATATCCAATAGTAGACTTGTATAATGGTAGACGAGTAACTCTCAAGCCAGAGCTCTGGGCAATAGAAGAAGACGGCAAGATTAAAGCTTCAGTATCACAAATTCCACTCCGATTAGCCTGGGCTATTACTATCCACAAAAGCCAGGGAATGTCCCTAGATAATGCAGAAATTGACCTTAGGAGTACTTTTGGCTACGGAATGGGGTATGTTGCTCTGTCCAGAGTTAGAACACTAGCGGGGATTAGCCTAGCCGGTCTCAATCTAGACGCTCTTCGAGTAGATCCTAAAATATTAGAATTTGACCAAGATCTAAAGAATCTAAGCTTTAGCAATGAACTTTTATTTAAAAAATTAAGTAAAGACGAACAATCAAAACTAGAAGATGACTTTATTTTGAGAATGGGAGGAAGTATAGAAAAAGGAAAAAAGAAAATAAAAAAGGGAGTGATCAAAGATACAAAAGTTCCGACCGTTTTAGCCACAAAAGAATTACTGGATGCAGGGAAAAACCTTGAAGAAATAGCAAAAGAAAGAGGCCTAGTTCGAGGTACGGTTATTAGTCATCTTGAAGAAATTGTGAAAAAATACCCAGAAACAAACTTGGATCACATTAAACCAAAAGTTAAAGACATAGAGGCTGTAAAAAAAGCAAATAGTAAACTAAAGGGTGATGACAGGGGGAAGCTAAGCCCCATAAAGAACATTTTGGATAAAAGCGGACACAAAATGTCATTCGAAGAAATCAGAATCGCAAAATTGTTTATTTAGAGCTTACCCCCTTTTAAATTTTATAAAGTGGTATAATTAAAGCATTATGAATAAATTATATAAAACAAAACAAATTTTTATTATTATTCTTATTCTCGTTATCATAGGGTCTATCATCTTAAGTGCTACCTCCAAAAAAGAAGTAGCTGTCATAGAAAATAGCACGAGCGAATCAGAGCAAGAAAAAGATTTAATAAAACAAGGAAGCTTCTGTTATTACAGATCCGACAAAGCAGAGAGCGGTTTTTATGATATCGCATGGATTAATCTAAACATTACGGGGAACATTGTAACCGGAGAATTTCGACACCTCCCAGCAGAATCAGATTCAAAGGTTGGAACTTTTAATGGTGAAGCTGAAATCATAGATCAAGCACCCATGAACACTCGTGCAAATGTATGGTGGGATTCGCGAGCCGAAGGAATGGAAGTTAAAGAAGAACTTGAAATTATGTTTAATGAGGAAAGTGCAACTGTTGGCTTTGGAGAAATGACAGACAGAGGAGATGGAGTGTATGTTTACAAGGACAAAACAAATCTTTTCTACCCAAAACCAATGAACAAAATCGACTGCGATACAATGAACGAAAAATTGTCTGTCGAAAAATATCTCAGGGATAATATAGAAAAAGTAGCCCCAAACAAAGCGGTTCTAGGTGGAACATGGTATGTCGTATCTGCTACGATAAATCCCGCATCTAAAACAGGAGAAATAGAATATGAGGATGGACACATACAGAGCAAAGCAAGCCTTACATATAAATATGTAAAAGAAACTGATACTGTGACCATTACAAAAACAGAACTTAAATAATCCACTTTTTTAGTGTATAAAATATAAAAGAAGTGGTACAATATAAGTATTATTAGTAAACAAATATTTACAATCTATGGCAAAAGGAATAACTCACAAAAAAGAAGTAAAGAAAACAAAAAAAGCAAAGAAATAGACTTCCACAAAACACCCAATCATGTATTGGGTGTTTTGCTAATATTTTGGGGAATAACTATTTTTATTATATAATAAGAAAAGGTTATCATTTAGTCCGACTAAAATCGGAGTTATAATTAAAAATAAAATTAACACATGGAAACTTCTACAAAAATAATAGTAACAATAGGACCGTCTAGCAGCAGTAAAGAGATGATTGCAAAATTAATTGAAGGTCGCATGGATATGGTTCGTTTGAACTTTTCCTGGGGAACTCATGAATCCTATGCTGAAATTATAAAAAATATTAGAGATGAATCAAAAAGATTAAATATTTCAATCCCCATAATCCAAGATTTATCTGGGCCAAGAGTGCAAGAAGGGGATGAACATCACTTTGGGGGTAAAGAAAAAGAAGAAATAATTACCGAAAAAGATATAAACGATCTTTCTTTTGGAATAGAGCAGGGGGTAGAATATATTGCCATGTCTTATGTAGGAAGCGGAGATGATGTAATGGAATTAAAGGAAATAATAAAAGAAAAAGGAGGTAACCAAAAAGTTTTATCAAAAGTAGAAAGACGAATCGCCATAGATAATTTGAATTCTATAATTGACGCGTCTGACGGAATAATTATAGCAAGAGGGGACTTGGGGAATGAATTTCCACTTGAAGAAATTCCTTTTATCCAACACCAAGTAATACAAGAATGTAACAAGGCCAACAAAATGGTGGCAGTAGCCACACAGATGCTTTTATCTATGGTAGAAAATCCTATACCAACAAGAGCTGAAGTCTCAGACGTTGCATACGCAATACTAGACGGAGCCAACGGTGTAATGCTTTCTGAGGAGTCAGCTAAGGGTAATCATCCAATAGAAGCGCTAATGTTTATGAAGAAGATCTCCAGGGTCGCAGAAAAATACAAAGACTCTGTTGTAATTGGTTAAAAAAATAAAAATATGAATAAACTTATATATATCACAAGAAAAATTCCTGAAACAGGATTAAAAATATTAAAAGAAAAGGGAATTAGTTTTGATATGGGAGATTCAAAAATCGCTCCTACAAAAAAAGAATTAATTAAAATTCTAAGCAAAAAACAATACGATGGAGTTATTTCTTTTTTAACAGACAAATTAGATGGTGAAGTTTTTGACGCCTGTCCTACTGCCAAAGTTTTTGCGAACTTTGCTGTTGGATTTGATAATATTGATATAGAAGAAGCTAAAAAAAGAAACATTTGTGTTTCAAACACTCCCGGAACATCGGGAACGGCAGTAGCCGAACATACAGTAGCCCTAATGCTTGCTCTAACCACCAGACTAGTTGAAGGAGATGAATTTATGCGCAGAGGTAAATATAAAGGATGGGATCCAAATATCTTTATCGGTACAGACATGAAGGGTAAAACCATAGGTCTTATCGGAGCAGGACAAATAGGAACAGAGGTTGCTAAAATGCTTCATTATGGATTTGGATCTAATGTTATTTATAGCGACATTAAACAAAACACAGATTTAGAAAACATAGACGGAGTTCTCAGAAAAGAAACTGCAGAGATTCTTAGAACGGCTGATATTGTTTCTCTTCATGTTCCATTACTTCCTACGACAAGACATCTCATAAACAAAGAATCTCTCTCCACAATGAAAAAAGATTCATTTTTAATCAACACCTCTAGAGGCCCTGTTGTTGATGAAAAAGCTCTCATAGAAGCACTAGAGAAAGATATTATAAAAGGAGCAGCACTAGACGTATTTGAGTTTGAACCTAAGCTATCAAGAGGTCTCACCAAATTACCTGACGTTATAATTACTCCACACATTGCATCTGCTCGTCAGTCAGCGAGAGATAAGATGTCTGAAATTGCCGCCCTTAACATTGTCTCAGCCCTAGAAACTGGAAAAGTCATAAATAGCGTTTATTAAAAAATAAATCAAAAAAATCCCCTTATAAAAACAGTCTTTTAGAAGGGGATTTTTTAATTGCTTTATTAAAAATATGAGGATACAATTATAGTATGATAAAAAATATAAAATTCATTGTGCCTTTTATTATTATAATATTATCAATAACAATAGGAAGTGTGGTTTACGCAAAAGAATCTGCAAAAGAAAGCCGTCGTGAGCAAGCTCCAATGTTTGCAAACGAAAACGGTATTAAAAATGAAATTCGGGGAGAAGTAAAAGTTAAAATAGAAAATAACAAAACCGATCTCAACAAAACAATAGCAGACATAAAAATAAAAAGAGAGGAGTTCAAATTAAAAATAGAAACAATTAAAGAAGAAACCAAGGCCGAGATAACTACAATGAAAAATAATTTCAAAGTTAGCCTTGATAAAATTAAAAATCAAACAAAAAGAACTTCAACTGAAAAGATAGTAAATACTATCCAAGAGTTAAACACCAAATGGACAAACAATCTATCTGACAAAATAACTCAGATTGAAAACGTTCTTATAAGTGTAAAATCTCGTATTGCTAAAGCTGAAGATAAAGGACTGGATGTATCTTCTCTTGCAGAGAAAGTAACAAGAGCAGAAAACGCAATATCTATCGCCAGAGAATCAATTCTAGCTCAAACCAAGAAGGTTTATGAGGTTACAGTAACAGACGAGACAACTCTTAAAACTCAAATGAAAGATCTTAGAGACACATTCAGTAAAGACATTAAGGCAGTAGGGGGAATCGTTAAATCAGCACACGTTGCTCTTAGAGATACAGCAACAGCACTAGCTCAAATACCAAAAATAGACGAGGCCAGTAATGATGTAGATAAAGCCAGCGATAACAACGATGACAAAAAAACTAGTGATGAGGTCGAGGATAATGATACAAATAATAACTAATTAAAAATACTATGGAAAATAAAAAAAGCAACATAATACTTCCAATCGTCGCATTTCTTGTTATTATAATTATTGTAATATTTATTATACTCAAGAAAGACTCTAAAGAGATTTATCCTGAACCACTTACTTCTGCTAACCAGGAACTAACAAATGCTATTAAAAATGATGACACTAAATCTATCATAAGTAATCTAGATAGCATCAGTGTAGAAAACTCAGTAGATCTAGACCTGGCACCATTAGACAAAGAACTTGAAAATCTTTAGTCTTAAAAAGAATAAAAACCCTCGAGCCCACAAGCTTGAGGGTTTTTATTTGATAGTGGATTTTAAATTTTATAAAGCTATAATAGGTAAATATGTCTCCCGTTAGAGATGCATTTGTTGATATTTTTAACGAGGAGATTGTTGTATAATTAAGGTTCATATTATTAACTTATAATTAACAAGAAACGCCCCATCTAAGGAGGGGCTATCTCTGACGGGATGGAGCCATTAGCTGCTAAAATTAGACCACAAAAATTGTCCGAATTTATAGGGCAAAAACATTTAGTTGGAGAAAATAAACCTCTAGCTATTGCCATTGAAAAGAAACATATTTTTTCTTTTATTCTTTGGGGTCCTCCTGGAGTTGGTAAAACAACCTTGGCTAAAATTTATGCGAAGTCTCTCAATGCTGACTACTACGAACTGTCAGCTGTTTCTGCTAGCAAGGATGATATTCGACAGATAGTGGATTCCTCTCCGAGCGGTAGTGGAACCCTTTTAGGACCCAAAATTATTTTCTTGGATGAGATACATCGTTTCAATAAAGCTCAACAAGATTTTCTTTTACCTTATGTAGAGAGTGGAAAGCTTGTATTAATAGGTGCAACAACAGAAAATCCAAGCTTTGAAGTTATCCCGGCCTTACTTTCTCGTTTGCGAGTTTTTGTACTAGAAGAATTAAAAGAAGAAGATATGAGAAAGATTATCAAATCTACAGGCTTCAAGATTAAAAAAGATGCGGTTGATTGGTTGATTGCAATGTCTGGGGGTGATGCTAGACAAGCAATTTCTATGATAGAAAATACTGCTTCACTTTATAAAGAAATAAATATTGAAAATTTTAAAAATGCTTTACAATCAAAAATTCTCAGGTACGACAAAAGGGGAGACGAGCATTACAATACCATCAGTGCCTTTATTAAGAGTATGAGGGCTAGCCAACCAGACCCCGCTTTATACTATTTGTCAAGGATGATAGCTGCGGGAGAAGATCCCAAGTTTATAGCTAGAAGAATGGTAATTTTTGCGTCAGAAGATATTGGGTTGGCTCAGCCAACGGCCCTGGTTGTAGCAAATGAAGTATTTAGGGCCGTAGAGACCATAGGATATCCAGAATGTGGGATAAACTTGGCCCATGGAGTTGCTTATCTAGCTCAAGCTAAAAAGGATAGAAGCGCTTATGAGGCGTTCAGAATGGCCCAGGAAGACGTTTTAAGGTATGGGAACCTACCAATACCTCTAATTATACGAAATGCGCCCACAAAGCTTTTAGAGGATTTGGGCTATGGGAAAGGATATGAAAAGTACACCAATAAGGATTTAATGCCAGCTAAATTAAAAAATAAAAGATACTTGAAGAAACGAGGGGAATGAGTAACTAATCTTTTACACACGGACATTAATTCTTAATCAAAAACAAACATCGCAAAATTGGAGGGTGAGACATCTTAACAAATGTACATATATTCCAATCATCTTTTGCGAGCGCTGATTTTTATCAAAATAAGTGTCGCAAAAGATATATTGTACGACGCTCTCTTATGTTTTAAATACTGCCTTAAATGGTCGTTTGGCTCTACCCCATTGACACAAATTGAGTCAAATTGTTTAGATTATTCTTTGCTCAAAAGACAACTATTAAATGCACGAACTTGTTCGTTGTAAATATTTATTTTTTCTTTTGTTCCAATCACTAATTCGTTATAAGAATTTATTAAAGCATTATAGACATCTATCTGTTCCCTGGTAGTCCTCCCCTCGTAGACCACCCCCTTATTTATCATTCCTAGTCTTTTGTTCAAATCCTTCTCAAGTTCATCTATAAATTTTTGATTAGAGGCTATTGTACCCACTAGAACCTCGTTAACGAACGGACAAGCGCTTCTAGGTGTACCAAAGTGCTGTACTGCGATCCAAAGACTCTTGCCATCAAATTCTCCTCGTCCAACGGCGACTCCTATTTCGGTATAGTTCTCATTAAGAATATTTACCCGGTGCCCCACACTAGCCATCCAAGCGTCTACCAATGATTTCTCGTCCTTAAAATTACCCAGAGCTAAATTCTCTCCTATCAAAATATATTTATAGCCAGCTTCTTCCCCTAAGGCAGCAACTCCTGTTCCTGTGATTGGAGATATATGCTCAAAATATTGATTAGTAAACATGTCTTGCAATTTCTTCTCAGCAGAGATGTCGAGCTTCGCATTTTCTTTTAATGCAGGAAGCTCACTATTTTCTTTTCTGTAATTGTTTGTTATTTCGATTATTTTTGTTTTATCTAATTTAATATTTTTGTTGATATTCAATAAATTATCAACAACTCTAAGAGCTCCCGGAGTCTCTACTTTTCCGGGGAGAACAGCTTCTTCTTGTCCAGCAAATTTCCCCACCAAGGTTTCTTTCCCCTTAAAACCAGAAGATATCTTCTCAATCAAAGAAGAAACCTCATCTCTCATTATAAAAAGACTTCCTATTACAAAAACTATTATTAAAATTTGATATCTAATTTTCATCCCGTTAGAGATAGCCCCTCAGTAGATGGGGCGTTTCTTATTAGTTATAATCTAGTAATATAAACCCTCGTATCTTTTGTTTATTTATTAATAATACCACAAGCACATCTCTAACGGGATTCATCCCTCTTCTGGTTTAGAGATAGTTCATTCGCAAACGAACATTTATTATTAATTATAATCTAGTATCTTATAAACTTTTATCTTAAATTGAAATTTATTTACAGGCAGTAGATAGTGCGTAACCTGACTTCTCTGCGTCTTCTTTGGTGCTAAACCATATTTTATTTTCTTCCTTAATTCTATTGGCTCCACTACACCCTATGCTGTAATACATTTTACCATTTTTTGAAGATACATACCTCTTTTCTGCCTGTGAATCTAGTTGATTCAAATTCCCTTCACTTTCTAAGGCGGAACGATAATTAGATGTTTTATCAACAATTACAATATCCCCAGTGTCCTCTTTCTTTAAAAGTACTGAGGAAGAGGCTCTGCCCAGTCCAAAAGAACCCACCCCCACTCCTATGATAATAAAAAGAAACAATATTGTCATCTTGTCAATAGAAGTTTTACTCTTGATTTTATGGAACAAATTAGGTATACTCATACGTACTTGATTATAAATAATAAATTAGCTACTGACTAGCGACAAATAACATTATATGGCACATACAAAGGCTGGAGGATCGGCCAAAAACTTAACAGATTCAAAACCAAAGTATCTCGGTACTAAACTTTACGCTGGAGAGAAGGCTAAGGCAGGATCAATTATTGTGAGACAACGAGGGACTAAAATCCTTGCTGGAAACAATGTTGGACTTGGTAAAGATCATACCCTATTCGCACTCAAAGAAGGAACTGTAAAATACGGAACTAAAAGAAAGACAAACTTCGACAGAACAACTTCCGTTAAAAAAATAGTTCACGTAGAATCTAAATAAATCTAAATAAAACTCCTCACCTAAACAAAGGTGAGGAGTTTTATTTATGAAGCCTCTACAACTATCTTGCACTCCCCTTTCATATCTCCCTTTTTAATTACTACGGTGTGTGCTCCTAGGTTTTTGATATGTACCATTTCTATAGACTTCTCATCTATTTCTATTCCTGTAATTTCTTTAATAGCTTTTGCTACATCTTGATGCCCAACAGATTTAAATAAATTACCCTTATCATTAGCTTTTGCTTTTATGATAATAGTCTTACCCCCTACAGAATTGATTAAATTTTTAAAAGATTCTATTTCTTCATCTTTTTTCTTCTGCATTAATCTTTTTCTGTCTTCAACTTTTGCAAGCTCTGCCTTGGTAGCAAGACACGCCAAGCCCTTAGAAAGGAGAACATTTTGAGCATACCCCTCTTTAAATTCCTTAACATCATATTTATTACCAATTTTTGGTATGTCTGCGAGTAATATAACTTTCATGAGGTAAATATACCATTTATGTTTTGTGGTTGCAATTTATATATTTCCCCTAGGTCCAACCTAGGGGAAAAACATAAGGGAAAAAATAAATTATTTAATCTTCCCTTTTGTCATTGGGCCGACAATACCATCAGGAGTTAGACCATTAGCTTTTTGGAATGAGATAACTGCGGTCTTTGTCTTTTGTCCGAAAATTCCGTCTTCAATTAGATTTAGTTTAAGATTAATATTTAGGAACTTTTGTAATTCTTTAACGAATGTATTTCTCTGACCAAGTTTGATAGGAGTTGTTCCGAGACTATGGGTAGTAGTTGTGGCAGGTTCTGTAGTCAATATAGGTTTTGTGATTATTTGTTGACTGAAGAACTTAGCAATAGCACTAGCGCTTGATCCTGTTACTCTGCTTTTTGTAGAACATTCTTCTGTTGTAAAGGTTTGATCTTCTGAGTATTTTACCCCCGCACTATTTTCTGCATAAGCCCTGAAATGATAAGAGGTATTACAGCTTAAACTTCCTGAAAAATCATAAGAAAATGATCCTCCTGTATTATTAGATATTACAGCAGAACCATAAGAAGAATCTAGCCCGTATTGAAAACCAACAGGAGAAGGATCTTCTCCTCCGTTATCTGTAATACTGCCATGAATTATTGCTGATGTTTTATTAATATCACTAGCGCTAGGAATAGAAATGGATGGAATTTCAATTGTGGCATCAGCGTTAATTTTAATCAGAAAAGAGTCTTCTGTTGCATACGAAGTCATTATATCGGTTCTTTCATCTGAAAAACCTGGATTAAAATCATATTTTTTACCTTCTACGGGTTTTCCAGAAAAATAGCCACTTAGATATAGATTATTTTCGATATCATTATCAATAAAATATGGATAAATATAATCATCTACTGTTAAACCACTGCCGTCTATTTTTTTTGCCCACTCAAACAAACCATCTTTATTTAATTTTAATATGTATGGTATTTCTATCAAAGATGAGGTCGTCAATTCTCCCCCTTCGTTTTCTGGATCAAAGTCTATGGATGTTTTAAATGTTCCAGAAGCATACAAATTTTCTAAACCATCTATGGTCATGGTATCTATGGTATCTCGCTCCGAACTACCAAAAGATTTACCCCAAATATAATCTCCCGTAATGTTATCCATTTTGTATATAAAACCATCCTTCGAAAAATTATTAGAAGTTAAAGAAGATTGATTTTCTCCATCTATGTACATAGAGCTACTAAAAGCACCAGAAATATACAATTTGTTACCATCAAAACTGTTACCCAAATAATTTATGGAAATATTATTATTGTAATCCGATTCGTCTACTAAATTTATTGTTTTAACCCAAATTAACTCACCATTATTATTTAATTTTAAAACAAAGTTCAGCCTAGTGTGTGATTCTCCTATAAAAGAAGTACCGCCTCCCAAGTCGATGTCTGTTTTACCTCCGACAATTCCAGAGATTAAAATGTTTCCAGAGTTATCGATTTTTAAATATGATGGGGACGAAGTTTTTTGAGGAGACTCCAAAGATTTTAAAGCCTTAACCCAGTCAAACCCTCCTTTGGTTTTTAATTTTAAAACAAAAATAGTATCGGCTGAAGAAGTTAATTCCCCTCCTTCTTTTTCTAAATCAAAATCTACGTTTCCAGTAAAGGTGCCGGTAACATACATATTTCCAGAAGAATCAATGTCTGTATATATAAAATTTTTGGAATCTGCTTCATCTCCTATTTTCTTAGCCCACTGAAAATCCCCGCCTGAAGATATTTTTAATACAAAATTTGAAAATTTTCCTGATGATGTCGTTAATTCCTCCCCTTCGTTTTCGGGATCAAAATCTATTAAACCATTAAATACTCCAACCATATAAATAGAATTCCCAGAACGATCAATGCTAATAGAATTTATGTATGAATAGTTAGTTGTACCGCTCAAAACATTATTTATTTTTTTTACCCACTGGAATAGTCCATTTTTATCTACTTTTAGTATGTAAGGATATGGATCTGAACCTTCTTCGAGTGTTAAAATCCCCCCATCTGCACTACCATTAAAATCTACACTGCCAGGAGCAAACATTACTCCAGTTAAATAAGAATTACCATTTTGATCAACAAAATTAGTGCTAGCAGTGATAAACCAATTATCTGATGTTTCTGATCCATTGGTTTGATAAGTCCATGCATATTCCGCTGAAGCTACAAGCGGGCTAAACAATATAGACATACTGAATATTGAAAAAAAGAAAATAAGAGATACTATGGTGTTGTATTTTTGAAGATAATTCATTTTTTATTTATTAATTAATTTTTAACAAAAACAATGGTATCTATTATACCAAAAAAATATTAAATTGCTAAAAACTATTATTCTTTACTTTTATTTAGACAGTAATATTTCAATCGCCTTATCCATTTGAGGATCTTTTTTAGATTCCACATCCTTTGCAGTTATTGGGACAACAACATCAGGTTTCAAACCTTCTAGTGAAATTGAGACTCCGTTTGGAGTTAGCCAGTTTGCTACTGTCACTTTCAGAGAGGTATCGTCTGTGATCTTCACTAGCTCCTGAACGGAACCTTTTCCAAATGTTTTTTCTCCTACTAGTGTTGCTATCTTGTATTCACTTAATGCTCCAGCTAAGATTTCTGAGGCTGAGGCTGAACCTTCATCTACAAGTACTACAAACTTAAGCTTATCACTGAATAGTCTTGGTCCGTGACTTCTGTACATTTTTGGCTTGCTTCCATCTAGAGAGTCTTCACTAAGAAGGACCTTCCCTTCATCTATAAACCACGATCCAATATTTATCGCGGAGTCTAAATATCCCCCAGGATTACCTCGCAAGTCTAGTATTAATTTATCTGTTTTAGAATCTATAAATTTAATCAGAGCATCTCTAAATAAATTGGCTGAATTTTCAGAGAAACTATAAAAACTAATTACGAAAATTCCATCTTCTCTTAATTTGGTGTCTATAGTTGGAATTTGTATTTTCTCTCTCATAATTGAAAACTCTCTAGTCTCACTTTCTCCAGGGCGAACTACGGTTAATGTAACAGAGGTTCCTCGTGGTCCGCGTATTAGATCTATTGCGGCATCGGTCGTCATATTATTAGTACTCGTATCCCCTATTTTTATAACCTTATCTCCCGCCTTCAGTCCCGCCTTCCATGCTGGTGTATCTTTCAGAGGAGCTACAACTGTTAAAACTTTGTCTTTAATAGCAATCTCTGCTCCAATACCCTCAAACGCTCCAAGTATTTCTTCTTTAAAAGATTTATTTTCTTCGGGGGAGAAAAATACTGTATAAGGATCCCCTAGTGATGATGCGAGCCCAGAAATTGCTCCCCAGACACGATCCTGATCACTAACTTTATTTGCATAAATAGACTTCTCGTTTAGAACATTCCAAACTTTCCAAAAAGAACTGAAGTCTGCATTTGTCTCTACTTGTGGAGTCTTGTTGATAACGGAAGTTATTTTATCTATTTCAGGTCTATGTGAATAGCCAAGATAAATACCTAATCCTAAAATTACTCCTATAAAAATTACAGAAATTAAAATGTATCCTATTTGTTTAAAAATTTTTGTTTTGTTTATTTTAATCATAATTTTAATAGTTTAGAAATTAATTATTTTTCTCAGGAAGTAGAGCCGAGGGAGTATATTTATTACTTGGGTCCCACAACATCCAGGAGTTTAAGTCGTTATCGTATCCAGCCTTCATTTGAGCTCTAACCATATCTTTAGTATAAGTAGCTCCCATATCAAAGTCTTGTAACCATGGACGGATCTTTGAAATATCTTGATTTACAGCCTTGGTCTTCGCTATAGCGCCCAATAAGGCTCTGTTTACTACTTCATACGGATAAGATGCGGGATTCTTGTATCCTGCGTGCCCCGAAGGATAATGAGATGGATAAACCATAGGACACAAAAAGTCAAAATAAGGTATTGCTTTCTCCCACAGCTGGCCTATTCCCATATCATCTTTGGCTTCTGTGGTTAGCCCAAATAGATCTCCTGAAATTGGTATATTTTCATTTTTCTTTATTTCAGTTGAAAGATATTTAAAGAAGTCTTCCATATTGTCTCCTCTCGTTGCCCCTTCCTTTAAATTATAATTTATATCCTTCATATTTCCATCTGAAGGATATCGAATGTAATCAAAATTAATCTCATCAAATCCTTCATCGTAAGATTTCAAAGCAATGGATAAAATGTATTCTCGAGCATTTTCATTTGTGGGATCTATGAATGATAATCCCTTTCTATCTTTCCATATTCCTCCGTCACTACTTTTCTTAATAGCCCACTCTGGCTTTATCTTGGTTAAATATGGGTCTTGAAAAGTTGATATTCTGCCTATTATATAAATATTCTTTGAATGTAGCAGAGCTGTAAGCTCTCGAATGTTTTTTATTCTGTTTTCTGCGCTCCCTATTTTTTTAATTAGAGGATCGTCTATGCTAAAACTGAGCTTCCCTGTTGAGTCTTTAATATCTATAACCACAGCATTGAGCTCTGTTTCGTCTACTATTTTTACTAAAGAATTACGGAAGTCTTTAGATCCGGCCACCCAACCAGACATATAAAGAGCTCGAACATTTTCTGGGGTTTTGATGTGAGTTACTGGAATCAATTCAGGTGTAATTTCTTCTTCTATTATCTTTTCTGCATCAGCTCCGGCTATTTCACTTTTTAATATTCCCTCTTTGGGTGTTTCTTGGTTTATATTATATTCTACTTTGTTGCTTAATATTGAAGAAAAAAGTGGAGTAATATAATAAAGAACCACCCCGCATACAACCAATGCGAGGCTGGCTAAAATAAATCTTAGTATATTTTTTTTAGATGACATATTTTATTCGCCCTTATTTTCTACACTCCCCATGTTATCAACAAATGTCCTGCTGTGATTAGTATTTTTTAATAAACGAACCCTAACTTCTATATAATAAAGATAGGCTAAATACATGAGGGCTAGTCCTGTAATTAAGAATAAAACCCTGCGAAAACTATTAGGAAAACCCAAAAATGGCAATATGGCAACCCAGATACCTATAACAAATAAAGTTTTTTCTTTTCTCATCCCGTTTAGAAGCAGATCGCGGTCGTTATTAATTGTAACTAACCCATTTCTGCAAATTAAGATAATAATGTCTGACAATTTATGTTTCTTGCCCCGTGATCGCGGCTTCTAACGGGACTCATTCCGTTATTATACTATTTTTACTTGGGCTCCACAATCACGACAAACTCTCCTTTTTGTTTGACTTTATTATCATTAAAATATTTAAGTAGGTCCCCTGGATTCCCCTTAACAAATTCTTCAAATTGTTTAGTTATTTCACGAGCAATCATAACCATACGCTTTGGAGTGTGAGACTCGAGAGAAGAAAGAGTTTTTAATATTCGATGTGTTGACTCATAAAAAACGATAGCCTTGTCGGACTCTGATATCTCTTTGAAAATTTTCTCTCTCCCCTTCTTGTGAGGAAGAAATCCGAGGAAGGTGAACTCCGCAGAAGAAATCCCACTAGCCGAGAGTGCTGAGATAAGGGCACTTGGTCCAGGAATTGGGGAAACCTTTGCTTCGTTTCCAAATTCTTTTCTTATATTAGAAACGAGAAGAACCCCAGGGTCTGAAATACATGGAGTTCCTGCGTCAGAGACTAGAGCTAAATTCTTCCCACCTTTTAGTAAATTGATAATTACAGATTCTTTCCCCTCAGTGCTGTGAGCATGATAGCTCATTGTTTTTGTCTTGATGTCGTATTTGTTTAATAAATTTTGAGTAGTGCGGGTGTCTTCGCATAAAATGTAATCTACTTCTTTGAGTATACGAAGAGCTCGAAGGGTCATGTCTTCTAAATTCCCTATCGGAGTGGCTACTATATATAATGTCCCTACCTCTTCAGTCATAATATAATTATATCACAAAAAGAAAAGGTGTGATTCGACTAGCGAATCACACCCATCTTAATATTATTTAACTGTTTTGCTCAGTTAGATCTACGCTTATTATCATTCGCCACAAAAGGGCTAAAACAAGAGTTACAAATGAAACGGATAATGTCGTTTTCGACATAGATAAAATAGTTTCAATTGTTTCTGTGTTGATTCTCTCATACCCATCAAAGGCATAGAAAACCATTAGACTCAGGAACATGGCAAATGTGCAGATGACGATAATAACGTCTACTGCCTTTTTATTTTTTTTCATAATCCAGTATTTAGAGTTTGTTTGAAAAGACATTTTAAATACCTCCTCAAACAAACTCTAAATAACATATCTCAACGAACTTGGTAGTAGTATATCACTTTTTGACACTCTTGTCAATGGTTTATATTTCCACCTGTTTATATTGATTTTAACCCTTTAATCCCCTGTTTGCAATACACAATTAGACTAAATCAAGGCTTGAGTATTTTTTATAGGCCCTTCTAAATAGTATTTATTCCAAATTTTTTCCGCTTCCCTATTCTTTATAAAACCATCTGCAGTCCAAGGCTTCTTTGCGCTACAAAAATGCAGCAATTCACAATCCTTAATACTCTTAAAACGAAAAAAGCCTGGATATTCTTTCTCGTTAAAAGGAAGTCCCATCCACGCATTCTTTATTGATATTTCACTAATATTTAATTTTCCTAATAAACAGATGGCGGTGTGAAAATATTGCATATCAAACCATCTTTGGGGAATATTATCTTCTACATATTTTTTGCTTACTCTTATTATTTTAGGTTTAAGAACTTTTAATAACCATAGTTTGTTGGCGTAGAAAACAGCATCTGCAAAAAGTGTAAAATCTCCCTTTTTCTCTGTCTCCCCTCCGTTGTCGAAAATAAATCTTCTCATTATTTCTATCCTGTCGGTGTGATCAATATTGGGACCAACGGGTTGTGTTTTAAATTCAACTGATATTGTTTCCGTGTCTTTTATATTAAATTTTTTCTGCTGGATTATATCAGAGTCCATGTATAGAAAGTGGTCCTCTTCTATAAAGTCTGCTTGAAACCTCCCGAGACTTATTTTTGTTATATACCTACTTTGTGAGGGCAAATGAGACCATGGTATCTCATCAAAGACTTCTTCTTTATAAATATAATCTTTTACCATTGAAAGATTTTTTTGAGAGAGTTTGTGGACTAAATAAATTCTTGACCCGAGGCTGTTCATTAATATGGAATTAATTTGAGCCACCAGACCAGGAAAATAATTGTCATCAGAAACTAATAAATACGATAACCCTTTCGCACATTTTTTTGTGTTCATAGCGTTAAATTATTCTATTATTTATTAATGGAATAGTATATCACTTATTAAAAAATCCTGCACTATTTTAACAATTCTTGTGTTTAAGCTCATATTTTGCTATTTTATATAGGTATTCCAGTTTTAAGGTTATTTATTAGGCTCCCCTGTTTCCTCTGTATTAATTCCTAATTTTTAATTCTTAATAGGGGCCCTATCGTCCCCGCCTACATCGCTTGTGCGAAGCACTGCGGGCAGGTAACGGTTATATTAAACAAAACATGTATTTGTAGAAAGTTCTGTAAAAAAATAAAATCTTGGCCTTATCGTCTAACGGTTAGGACGTATCCTTCTCAAGGATAAAATCAGAGTTCGATTCTCTGTAGGGTCACCAAAGAAGAAGGATTAATTAAATATTGCTGATATAAGCTGTAAATAGGGCTTAGTTTTGTGGTTCCAAATTTTTCTCCAGAAAATTCAATATTTTCGGGGAATATAATTTTTTGGAATCGCAATCTTTTTTCTGGTTCTTTTTCTAAGTCTATCCAAGTCTTTGCAGTATTTCTTACAAAATTAAAACAATATTCTAAGGCTTCATCCATGTTAAATTCTTCTACCTTATTGTCGTGGATTAAAACACTTTTTTCTGCAATCTTTCGACAGACGATTTCTTTTTGGACTAAGAAATCGTTGTCGTCATATATCTTACTTTGATGTAATTCAAAAATCCTCTGTTTCTGATTTTCTAGATCTTGGATTTCTTTTCTCAATAAATCATTCTGATTATGAAAATTTTTACAATTATTTTTCCATATATCTAAAACTATAGTTTTAAAAACCTTTTCGTATTCTGGGCTAGGTGTTATTTCATTTAAAAACTCCACAAACAACTGTTCAAAATTTTCTTTTGGTATAAATTTACTATGAGAACATATTTGTTTATGGTGGTGATAATACGGGTACTTTATTTTACTTCTGCCAGTGCTACTACTTCCCGTGAGTGGTGATTTACAAAATTGACACACAACTATTTTTCTTAATGGAAATTTATCATTGTTTTTGTTGTGAAAAACATTTCTAGTATTTTTTCTTTTTGGCTGACAAAGATAATATAGATTTTCATCTATTAACGGTTCAAAAGATCCTTTTGTTTCTGTATTCCAAACTCTAATAATTCCAGCATAGATTGGATTCTTAATTATCTTCTCCATGAGTTGTGAAGTGGCTTGCTTCTCTTGCCTTGTGACAAATCCTTGAATGTTTAAGTATTTTGCTAGAGTTTTATAAGTGTGTATTCCTTTTGAGTATTCTTCGAAGGCAAGACGGATAAAAGGGGCTAATCTAGAGTCTGGAGTGAGATTAGAGCCTTGTGTTAGTCTTAAATAACCTAAAGGAGCTTGCCAAACCCAAATACCTTGTTTTATGCGCTCTTTCATACCATTAACACTTCTTTCTGTTCTTATGTTGTTATCAAACTCAGCAAAGCCAGAGAGCATAACTTCCATTAATTTACCAGAAGGAGTATTGTCTATTTTTTCAGAAACCGATTCTATCTCTGTTCCGTATCTTTGGAGTTTTTGTTTTACGATTGCATAGTCTGTTTGATTGCGAGAAAAACGATCTATCTTGTAAACGATAAAAGAAGAAATTTTATTTTTCTTGTTAGAGCAAAAGTTTATCGCTTTAATGAACTCTGTTCTCTCAGCTGTTTTTGCAGATTCTCCTTTTTCGATAAAAACTTCTACAAGGTTAATATTTTCTCTTTTGGCATATTCGCGACACAAACGTTCTTGTGTTTCTAGACTTGTTCCTTCTACCTGTTCGAGAGAAGATACTCTTACATAGATTATTCCGTTTTTTGTCTCAGAATTAGTCATGTGGTAATTCTTGCACATCTTTATCTTCTAGTCCATATACCCTAAGGGGATTTTTGGAACCAGTTTTAGATTCTATAAAAGATTCTAAAGCTAATTGAGCTAGGGTGTATAAAGAATACCTTATTTTAATAAGTTCTTCGTCTGTGACCTCATTAAAACGAGGATCTGTGTTTCTGAATTCTTTTAAGCTAATCATAATTTTCTTTTAAATAATCTATACCTTCCTTCTCCTAGCCAACTAGTAGAATATGTTCTATCGACCAATGGTTTATCATTTTCGTATATCCCTAAATCATTAAAGACTATTTCTAGACCAGAAGAAGGAACTCCTGTAATAATTCGAGGTCTTAGTATATTGCGAGAAGAAACATAGCATTTTTGGTTTTTAAGTCTGGGGTCGATAAAAGCTTTTGCCATATATTTTGATAAATA
>Ga0116171_10001602_pt1 | contig 22276 bp, 23 predicted proteins | sample AD_JPNHW2_MetaG_FD_89798 | JGI IMG/M metagenome (GOLD analysis project Ga0116171, IMG submission 89798) | Active sludge microbial communities of municipal wastewater-treating anaerobic digesters from Japan - AD_JPNHW2_MetaG | ecosystem: Engineered > Bioreactor > Anaerobic > Digestate | place...
GCCGATGCTGATTAGCGCGAATTAAAGGCCTGATAAGAAGCATACTCGCTCCCGTGGTGCCTATAAAATTGGCTAAAACGGCACCTACCGCGAAAAAAACAGTGTTTATCAAAGGTGTTCCTTTAAATGAACCTCTGATATAAATACCACCGGATATAATAAAAAGGGATCCTAAAAGCCCTATAAAAGCGCCATACTCAAGCATTGTCCGGATCAGGAGATTACAATCGTAATACAAAAAAACCCCTGCCACCGGAAGTCCAAATAAAGAAGCCAGAATGGCCTTATTGCGGTTCTTTTCCCAAAAATGTGGCAACGCAAGAGGAAGAATCGCAATACTCAAAAGCAACAAAATGAACGGCAGAACACATATAAACGCCACTTGAGGAGATACCCCTGAAAAATAGCGATGTAATCCAGTTGCTTCGATCTCAACCATATTATTCCTTATTGTGTCTCACCGTAGGTATTAACCCGCGTCTTCCAACCGGGCAAGAATCTTTGCTCATTTCTTGCGGGTGGAGAGTTATTAACACGTTCCGTCAATATTTCTTCAGCTGCTTGGGCAAACTCTTCTACGGCCGGAGTCATACTATTTTCTATTCCCTTCATTCTTTCCAAAACCTGAAGCAAACCCCATCCTTGTCCTTTATATCGTTCGGTTATCAGCGTCCCCTCACCACAAAAATTCACGTAGTCTATCAGTGCATACACACCCGCAGAAGTAGATACCACTCGATAGAACTGCTGCTCAACATGAGATTTTGATTCATCAGGTACAGTCTCTATCATTTTAGGCAATGCACTTTTTAGCCGTTCGACTATAAAATGTATCTGTAGATCTTTGGTCTCAATCATTAATTTTTTAAGATCACTCATTTTGGGATCATTCAAATTTCTAAGAAATTCTTCACGTCTTGCCCATGGACAACAAGGCGTCCCCTGTCCATTTAACCAATCAGGAACACCAACATCCTCCCGTTTAATAAAATCTAAATATTTAGGAAAACTTTCATCAAATGGCCCATTCCAATCTTTCGGGTACCATATAAAATGCCCGATACCCAAAGACATAAATTCCTCTCCATCGTTCCAAGCTACAAGATTTTCATTTTTCCCGCCACATTCATTTTCGAATATTTTTTCCCCGATCCATCCATACTCTTCTTGAGACAGGAAGATTCTCTCCTCCGCCCCGATTCCCAGCATAGGAAATGCCCCAACGATCACGGCAATTGAAATCCATACCAAGGCTTTTTGTTTTATCCCATCCATATCGACTCCATCACAGGATTCGGATTATCTTGCAAACCAGAATTTATAAAGCGGTTTTACGGCACAAGCTACCATAAGTAGCGCCAAAATAGCATAATTTACCACTAATAGTTGCGGGAAAAGTTTAACGATAATAATGGTCGCAAAAAATACCGACCATTTAACTAACCCGATATCAACAACCGTCATTTTGTTAATTCTCTTATTAATGTTCTCAAACATATTTCCACCACCTTATACTTTTTTTATTGTTTTTCCCTCTTCTTTTTCTTTTTTCTCGGCGATCCTGGACTGGACCATCACATAAACCACAAATGCCACGAATCCAAGCAAAAGAACAATCACAATACCATCTCGTCTCAAATCCATTTTTTCTCCTTTTCGTTCTTTTCACTCATCAGATCCTCAAATACATCTCCTTCTTTTTTTGCAATCTTCAATTGTCGCTCCATTCATAATCAGTTTCTAAAAGCAATGCCGTCTGAACAAGCGCCAGATGAGAATACCCTTGGGGGAAATTCCCCCGCGCGATACCAGTTTCCGGCTCAATAGCCTCTGACAAAAGACCAAAATCATTCGCATGGCTTATTACCCGATCGAACATTTTTCGCGCTTCTTGTTTTTCACCTATTAGATATAGCGCGTTAATAAGCCAGAATGTACAGACGATAAAAGCATTCTCGGGAACGCCAAATTCATCTTCGCTCGTATATCGCATCACAAAATCATTTCTCATGAGATATTTTTTGGCCGCTTTTGCGGTCCCTATCATCCGGGGATCTGAGTGTTCGAGAAAAGAATAATGGAACATCAATAGATTTGAGGCATCAAACTCTTTTGACCCATATGCCATAACAAAACTATTCTGTGCCTCGTCCCATCCGTTCTTTAAAATGTCGCTCTTTATCTCTTCGGCAACCGCGAGATATACCGGAACCTGTTTTTCTTTACCTATGAAACGGGCTATTTTTGCCGCCCTATCCAACGCCACCCAGCTCATCATTTTTGAATGGACAAAATGCTGCATATCCCCGCGTCTTTCCCATATTCGACAATCGGGTTCTTTCCATATTTCGATAACCTTATTCGCCAGAGACCGAACAACGGTCCACAACTCCTCATTAAAACTTTTATGATTCTTTTCGTTAATTACAAAATATGAATATATAGCTTCTATCAGTTCCCCATAAACATCATTTTGTTTTTGAGTATACGCGGCATTACCTATTCTGACCGGACGCGACAAATCATATCCTTCAAGATGATCCAGAGTCGTCTCACAAATGTTCTTTTCCCCGTTAATTCCGTACATAACAGCAATATTCTCTTTCTTAAGAAGCATCCTTCCCAATATGAATTTAATAAAATTTTCCGCGGCTATCACATGTCCGATCCTGGAAAAAAGATCGATGATCATACTAGCGTCGCGCACCCAGCAGAAACGATAATCCCAATTTCTTTGCCCGCCTTTAACTTCCGGCAAAGAAGTGGTGGGAGCAGCGACAAATGCTCCTGTCCTCTGGAACATTAAAAGTTTTAGCGTTATTACCGAGCGAATTACAGTTTCCGCATATTTCCGGGGAGTCTTAATGCGATAAGCCCAATCCATCCAATAGCTTTTCGTTTTTTCATATTCCAAATAAATTTTTTCTGAATTTATCGGTGCTAATTTCTCATGATATGACAGCAGAAAATAAGACGATTGCTGTAGTTCAATGGGCTCATTTTTAAGGATCTTGTCAAAACTCAGATTTGAGTATAAGTAAAAACTATTATATTCACCTTTTGTCGAATTTATTTTCATGCCCCCAGGAATAATTGAAAATTTTCCTTTTGCCAACCCATAATTTGGGCATGGATTAAAATCGACAACGATCCTGGGAACACCTTCAACCAGGTATATGTTGCGATGTATCTCGGAAGGACATATCACGTCTCCGTCATGCGCCAAAAAACGTGGCATATAATCCATGACCTCAAAAATCCCTTCCTTCGTGGTAAATGTCGTTTTCAGAATAGCCGTATGATGTAAATACCGCTGTTTGACGCTGACAATATTTTCGGCAGATATTCGGAAATGTCCTCCGATATTTTTGTCCAAAATTCTACAAAAAATAGATGGTGAATCGAAAAATGGCAAACACAACCAATCAACTGAACAATCTGGACCGATCAAAGCCGCGCTTGAGCAATTGCCTATGGCAGCATAATTCATGCGCTCCTCCTTTGCATCAAGATATGATCAATGAATCGTGTGACATCTTTTACATCGTTCAAATAACAAGACGCAAAAGAATTTTTCTTATACCCGACTCGAATACAGAGCCCCTTTTTATTAAGCAGCCTGAAAGCATCCTCATCTGTTATATCATCCCCAATAAAAACCGGATATGTGCCACTCGTTCGTGTTTTTCCGTGCAAATATTCCACCAACCAAAAAACCGCTTTGCCTTTGTTCCAACATACGGGCGGTTTGATCTCAACAACTTTTTTGCCATAATTAATACTGACTTTGCTATCCTCGATAAATGGGGCCATCACGTCAAATATTCGCCGCTTGATCACCTTAGTGTCTCCATATTTTGCTTTGCGGTAATGAATGCTAAGCGTATATTTTTTGTTTTCAACAGATACGCCTTCATGCTCTTCGAGTTCCGGTTTTAATTTCAGTTCAATTATCTTAATAAGCTCTTTAAACTCCGGAGGAACAAATGTTGTATATCTCAAGCCTGGACCTTCCACCTCCATACCATGATTGCCAAAATAAAAAATGTTCTTTATCCCAATGCGTTTTTTTACATCTTTTAATTCACGTCCGCTGACAATAGAAACAGTGGCTCCAGGAAACTTCGACAACCTTGTTAAAATGTCCTTATTTTCATGAAGTATTATCGTATCGTTATAATGTCCCGTAATGGGCGCAAGTGTGCCGTCAAAATCAAAGCAAAATAAGCAATTCTTGCTATTGAGAATATCTTTTATTTTTTCTGGTGTCTTCCAAATGGATCTCATGCCTTTCTCAACTCCTTCCCAAAGATGCGAGATCCGTCACAATACTACCAGCCCAATTAAAAACATTGTTTTCAAAAACTATTTTCCTCATATTTTCCATTCGTTTCTTTTTCTCCACGAGGGGCATCTCTACCGCCATCCTAATGCTATCTGCAAATTCTTCTACCGCATATGGATTAATTAGTATGGCATCGGTAAGTTCGCGCGCTGCTCCGGTGAACTGGCTCAGCACAAGACTGCCGCAACAATCAGTTTTAGCGGCAATATATTCTTTCGCAACAAGGTTCATTCCATCGTGTAATGAACTCACTATACATAGATCCGCTATATTGAAGAATGGCTTTATTTCCTCGGGTGAAAAATGCCTTTTCAGATAAATTATCGGTTTCCAGTTACCATCCATATGTTTCCAATTTATTTTTTCTATTACTTCATCTATTTCTCCCATCAGGTCGTGGTATCGTTTTATATGCGTTCTGCTTGGCGCGGCCAATTGGATAAATACAAATTTGTTCTTATATTGCGGGTTCTTTTCCAGAAACCTGTCTATGGCATACATCCTCTCGGCAATACCTTTTGTGTAATCTATCCTCTCCACGCCTACGCCTACAATTTTGTCGGCCAGATCAAACTCTCTGGATATCTTCCCTTTTTCTTCGATAATTACACTTTGATCACCATGGTCTACGATATCAACACTTATTGGAAACGCCTTCACCTTTGTTTCGCGTCCGGATCTTACAATACTGAATTTTTCAGCATCAACCCTGCACTCGAGCAATCGATTAACGGTATCGAGAAAATTATTGCAATGGTACTGCACGTGGAATCCCAACAGATCGCATCCCAGCATCCCTTCCAGGATCTCTTTATGGTACGGACAAGTTGAAAATATTTCCGGATTAGGCCACGGAATGTGCCAGAATAAAGCTATAGTGGTGTCCGGTCTTTTATCCTTTATCATCTTGGGCAAAATAGAAAAATGATAATCTTGAATAAATACGTATGGTTTTTTTGTCGGAAGTTCATCAATAATACTTTGGCAAAATTTTTCATTAGCTTTTTTATATTGTTCCCAGTCAGCTTCTCTAAATACCGGGCGTGTGTGTGTATTATGGCAAAGCGGCCACAGCCCCTCGTTGGAGAACCCGTAATAATATCCTTCTTCTTCATCCTTAGTGAGCCATACCCTTTTTAATATATACCTATCGTCACCGGGCGGTACTCCCAATTTATTTTTTGAATTAACAAATTTTTTATCGGTGTCACCACTCCCGTGTGCAATCCAAGTTCCTCCACACGCTCTTAAAACTGGATCTAATGCGGTTACAACACCGCTAGCAGGTCTTACACATCGGGGAGTTTTAGTTTTTTCATCTAAAATATGTATGTACGGTTCTCTATTTGATATTACAAAAAGAGAATTTTCGCCGAGTTTCGACCGAACTACATCTTTAAGTTTTTCTTCAGTCCAAAAATCTTCGTTCAGTATCCTCTTAGTCGCTTCATCAGATGCGGCTTTTCTGGCTATCCTTATATTCAAAGCGACTTGCTCAACTTCACTGGCCAGTTTTCCAAGCTCCCCTTTTTCTTTTATAGGATGTTTTGCGTCGATCTCCCCCTTCTGGAATTTTGTAAACCACTCTGTAAGACGTTCGACAGGTTCGGTAAATATCCTCCGTTGAACTATAACCGATATCACCACAATTAAAAGTACAAGTATTACCAGAGCCATACTAAGTCTTTTCCACAACTCCGTAAGCTGCATAAAAACATATGCTGTATCATAGATGAGCTCTACCGCACCAATAACATCTTCATTATCACCCATAATAGGGAGAACATAGCTATAAACAGTATTTTCTTTGAATTTCTCAACTCCTCCTCGTGCGATCTTGTTGTCCATGACCTCTTTAACATATGGTTTATCTTTATCCTTCCATTCCGAAAATCTTTCGGTTATAGCCAGTATTTTTCTTTCCTTATCGTAAAGAATACATCCTTGGAGTCTCTCTCTTTTTTGAAACTTTTCGACCTGGCGAACGGCACCTTTTGAGTCATTGTTCTCTAAAATATGTTTAACGGATAATTCCATACTTTCTGCTACCGCTTTAGCCTTACGGGCCAGTTCATCCAAGAGCTTTGCCTCCTCGGACTTTACCTGTATGGCACCGAACATCATGAATACAAGCGTAACTATTATTAATATTGGTAAAACAAAAAGCAATACACGCCTCATAAAACCTCCTTAAAAACAAAACCGCCATCTAATCCTTACGCAAAAGGATCAGATGGCGGCCCGACCATCAAGTGCTACTCCTCCGGAGATACTTCAATCCCCGAACCCGAAATTATATTTCTTGTTATTTTACACTAAAATCTATCTATTTCAATCTAATATATTTTCTTCCGCAACACAATCCAATTGTATATACATGAATTTTTAGGGAGTAAGATCAATGCCAATTCCATTTAATGCCTATATAACAAGGTTATACCCGAGAGATTTTTCCGTATGAGCATATTTTATCAATTAAATAGGATGCATTAAATATGGGGCCTTTAAGAGATAAAGAGATAGTCTGACTGGCAGATGGGATTGCTTCGTCGGGGCGTCGCCCCTCCTCCCAATGACGCATGTGTTACATAGTTGCGTAAGTGTTTTATACGTGCGAACATGTGAAATATTTTTAGAAACAAAAAGCCCCGTATCACTTTCATGACACGAGGCTTTTATATTTGGTGAGCCGCGTTGGACTCGAACCAACCACACTCGCCTTAAAAGGGCGATGCTCTACCGGATGAGCTAGCGGCCCACGTCACCAATTTTTACTGCGATATCTCTGTTTCTTTAATCTTAAGGGCTTCGTCAATCTGTCCGATATATTTATCGGTCAGTTTCTGAACCCTGTCTTTCGCGGCGAACTTATCGTCTTCCGTAAACAACTTATCCTTCTCCAGCTTGGCCGATTTTTCATTAGCGGCGTGTCTGGTATTTCTTATTGAGACCCTTCCATCTTCGGATATTTTATGAAGGACTTTTTTCAATTCGTCCCTTCTCTCCTGCGTAAGCTGCGGCATAGTAAGACGCAGTACCTTGCCGTCGTTCTGCGGCGTAAGCCCCACATCTGAGGTCTGGATCGCTTTATCTATCGCATCCAGCGCTCCTTTATCCCACGGATGAAGCACTATAAGCCGCGCTTCCGGCACCGTGATATTCGCAAGCTGTTTGATCGTGGACTTTGTCCCGTAATAATCGACCTTGATGTTCTCAACAAGGCTCGGATGGGCTCTTCCCGTCCTGATCGTGCTGAACTGCTGCGTGATCGAACTAACTGCCGCCTGCATTTTTGTTTCCGACTCTTTTACCAGCTTTTCCACTTCAGTAGACATAATTATCACTCCTCAGCTTATAACTGTTCCAATCTTTTTACCTTCGACAGCCAGCTTGAGATTCCCTTCTTTTTTTATGCTGAACACGACTATCGGCAGGCTGTTATCCATACAAAGACTTACCGCCGTAGCGTCCATTACTTTCAATTTATTTTTTAAAACTTCCATGTATTCCAGTTTTGTGTACCTTACCGCATCCGCAAACTTTACCGGATCTTTAGAGTACACGCCGTCAACCTTTGTCGCTTTAAGCACCATTTCAGCGCCGATCTCTATCGCCCTGAGAGCCGCGGCCGTATCGGTCGTGAAATACGGATTACCCGTACCGCATACAAATATAACTACCCGACCCTTTTCGAGATGCCTGATTGCTCGCCGCCTGATATACGGTTCCGCCAGTTCGTGCATTTCGATGGCCGTCATGACCCTTGTATGAACACCGTTTTTCTCAAGCGCGTCCTGAAGCGCAAGACCGTTCAGCATCGTAGCAAGCATTCCCATATAATCCGCGGTGGCCCTATCCATGCCTTCGGAAGCGGCTTTCAGCCCTCTGAAAATATTGCCTCCGCCGATAACGATAGCGACCTGGATACCTTTTCCATGAACACCCTTAACCTGCTCGGCTATAGACTTGGCCACGGCAGGATCTATTCCGTAACCGAGATTCCCCATCAGCGCTTCACCGCTAAGTTTGAGAACCACTCTTTTCGCTTTAGTTTTAGGCATTTCCCTCTATTCCCTAAATTTACGCTTCTTCACCTAACGCGTATCTTGTAAACCTTCTTACAACAATATTCTCACCGATCTTAAGAACAAGCTGAGTAACTAGATCTTTTACCTTAAGATTTGGGTCTTTTATGAACGGCTGTTCCAGAAGACATGTTTCGGAATAATACTTCTCAATCCTTCCGTTCACTATCTTCTCGATGACCTCTTTAGGCTTATTACCCGGGATCTGTGTCCTGGCGATCTCTTTTTCCTTCTCGATCACTTCCGCCGGGATCTCTCCCGGTGTTACATATAAAGGATTCGCCGCGGCCACCTGCATAGCGATCTCTTTCACCATCATCCTAAAATCATCGTTCCTGGCCACAAAATCGGTTTCGCAATTAACCTCAAGAAGAACGCCTATTTTGTTCCCCATGTGTATATAACTTTCTATAACGCCCTGGGACGCCGCGCGCGTCGCCTTTTTAGCGGCCTTGGCTATTCCTTTTTTTCTGAGTATCTCGACTGCTTTCTCTATATCTCCGTTCGATTCTTTCAAGGCCTCTTTACATTCCATCATACCAACCGAGGTCTTTTCTCTTAATACTTTTACAGCTTCTAGCATATCCATTTCTACTGCTCCTTAGATTTATTTTTATTTTTCAAAACAGTCCGGTCATTATTTATCAATGGCCGCGTCTTGTTTTTCGGATTTTTCCCGGCGTACCGGAACCGCACTTACTTAACAGGCGTAATCTTTTTCACGCCGTCATGCTCGTGTCGCCCTTTATTTATCACGTCGCAGAGCATAGTGCAAATATATCTGATAGACCTTATGGCGTCATCATTTCCCGGTATCGGATAATCGATGATCTCGGGATCGCAGTTGGTATCTATGATCCCTACTATCGGTATGTGCATTTTATTGGCTTCCTTAACCGCTATAGCCTCGGCTTCTGCGTCTACCAGCACCATCGCGTCCGGAAGATTTATCATATCTTTGATACCTTTAAGCTGTTTGAGAAGTTTTTGTTCTTCCCTGTCGATCTTCACTTTTTCTTTTTTGGCAAGCTCGTTGTATATCTCGCTCTTCTTAAGCCCCTGCAGATAATCCAGGCGTTTTATGCTTTTCCTTATCGTAGCGAAATTGGTGAGACATCCGCCCAGCCAGCGCTCATCCACGTAAAACATGCCGCATCTTTCCGCTTCTTCCTTGATAATCTGCTTGGCCTGTTTTTTTGTTCCGACGAAAAGGATCTTTTTCCCTTCCTTGGCGACGCTGTACAAAAAGTCGGTCGCTTCCTTAAGCGCCTTCTCGGTCTTTTCAAGATCGATTATATATATCCCGCTTTTTTCCCCGAAAATATACTTCTTCATCTTCGGGTTCCATTTATTCGTCTGATGCCCGAAATGAACTCCGCTCTCCAATAACCCTTTTACGACATTAGCGTCTACAACCATTTGTACTTCCTCCTCTTTGTGCTGCTTTTCCTTCCTCCCGCGTGTACTGTACGCGCCTCGGAAGCTAACGGTTCCTTTCTCTCTCCCAACAAAGCCATCTTTGTCGAACGACTATTATATAGAAAACCGGTATAATTTCAAGCTTTTTTGTTGAATATTGACGATCCGACGTAAAATTCGGGTCATTCCTCGACCCTCTCAGAAAACTGTATTTCGTAAAGCCTTTTATATAAAGGACTTCTATCAATCAATTCCTTATGTGTCCCGATGTCCACTATGCTCCCTTTTTCCATAACAATTATCCTGTCCGAATGCGTGATGGTGCTAAGCCTGTGGGCTATAGCGATGGTCGTACGGCCTTTCATAAGATTATTTATCGCTTCCTGAACCAGTTTTTCGCTTTCCGAATCCAATTGACTGGTAGCCTCATCAAGTATCAGAATGGGCGGATTTTTGTACACGGCCCTGGCAAGCGCTAGCCTTTGTCTTTGTCCGCCGGATATCATAACTCCCCGTTCTCCTACCACGGTATCATACCCCTTTGGAAACTCTTTTATGAAATCATGGGCGTTAGCCGCTTTAGCCGCTTCAATCATACGCCCCTCATCGACTTCATGCCCGTAACAAAGATTCATTTTTATAGTATCGTTGAAAAGCAGGGTTTCCTGCGTCACCAGCCCTATTTTGCCCCTTAGAGAACTCATGCTGATATCTCTTATATCCAACCCATCTATCGATATGCGCCCGGCTGACGCGTCGTAGAACCGCGGGATAAGATTGACCATAGTGGTTTTTCCACCACCTGAAGGCCCGACAAGCGCTATTATCTCCCCTTTTTTAATGGCCAGGTCAATATTCTTAAGAACAGTGTCTTTTTTATTGTCATATCTAAACGATACATTCTCAAATCTGATCTCGTTCGTGAAATCCTTAAGAACCGCCGGATGGTCGGATTCCTTCACGCTTATAGGAGTATCTATTATCTGAAATATCCTTTCAACCGCGGCAAGCGCCTGCTGATTAATACCGTAAATACTGCTCAGTCGTTTGATGGGCTTCATCATCGATAACGTCGCCGCAAGAAACGCCGCGAAAGCTCCGGCGGAAAGATCCCCGCTGATAATACTTTTGCCGGCAACCCAGAGGATTATGGTGACACAAAGTATCCCCATCGCTTCTGTCATCGGGCTTATGATCTTTACTCTTTTCACGGATTTAAGGGTCAGTTTATAAAATGTCTGGTTTTGATCCTCAAAACGTTTCTTTTCGTACTCTTCCATGTTAAAAGACTTCACGAGCTTCATGCCCGTTATCGTCTCGAGAAGCATGTTATTTATATCGGCGATCTTTTCCTGTGTTTGTTTACTTATTTTTTTCAGCTTTTTACCGATCTTCACTACCGGCACGAGAATAAGCGGAAAGATGATCACCGCGACCACTATCATGTCCCACGGAATATTAAAATAGATTTTTACACCGATAAGCATCGCCGTGTATACCACAAGCTGTATCGGCTGGTAGAACATATCTGCCACCCCGGTCCCTATCGCATCGCGCACCACGGCTGAATCGTGCGTAATACGGGCCATCAAAAGACCGGTGGGCTGAGACGAATAAAAACTCATGGAAAGATCCAGCAGTTTCGAATATATACTGTTCTTAATATCCCTTATGACCCTCTCGCTAACTACCGACATAAGATACGTCTGTAAAAAAAGGAATATTTCCTTGAGAAGAAAGAAAACCACCATAAGCATGGTAAGAACGTTGAGAAGCTGTAGCTTCGACATCGTGTTCACATGGTCAACCAAGTGCGCGATGATCTGCGGGACATAAACATTATCGGGAAGCACTATCTTTTTACCCGTGATTATTATGTCAACTACCGGAATGATCATCCCGAGAGGCGACGCGCCGAATAGCGATGAAAGGATCATGCAAATAACCGCTATCGAAAATATCGTGATCTGCGGCATTATAAAACCCATGAATCTGCCGTAACTCTTCATTTGACTTCCTTTTTTAGACGATAAGTAAAATGTGATTCTAACATATGTCTCTCTTGTTGTCGAGTTTATCGCGCTTTCGAATAATCGCTTGCGAAGCGATACCCGGGGTGTTATAATTTCACGGATGTGACTTTTGTAAGTCTTTAAAATCATTTATCATCGTAACTATGGTCAAAAAAATAAAAAAATTGAGAGTCGGCGTGGTCGGAACGGGACATCTTGGCGCGTTCCATGCCCGTGTTTATTCCACACTCGCCCAAAGACGCAAAGAACTGGTCCTTTCATGCGTCTGCGACGTACGTGAGGATATGGCGAAGACCATCGCCGAACAATACGGCACGGCATACTATACCGATTATCGATCAATGATAAACAGCGTGGACGCCGTAAGTATCGTCGTCCCTACCAGCAAACACTATGAAGTCGCGAAAGAATTCATAAAAGCCGGAAAACACGTCCTGATAGAAAAACCTATAACTAAAAAATTGAACGAAGCGGACGAACTTATCGCCCTTGCCGAGAAAAAAGGCGTTATCATACAGGTGGGCCATATTGAGAGGTTCAATTCGGCCGTACGCGCAATAGAACCATATCTCAGAAAACCCACTTTCATCGAATGTAACAGACTCGGTTCAATAAAAGCGAAGCAGCGCATAAAGGACGTCGGCGTCGTCCTTGACCTTATGATACACGATATCGATATTATCCTGAGTCTTGTGAATTCTCCGGTAAAGCACATTGAAGCCTTCGGACAAAGCACCGTTTCAAAACACGAGGACATGGCAAATGTGCGCCTGACATTCAAGAACGATATAATTGCGGACATCACAGCCAGCAGGATCACAAAAGAGGAGATCCGTTCCATACGCATTTTTCAGGAAAATTCGTATATATTTCTTGATTACAAAAAATGCGAAGCCTTCATATTCAGAAAAACCCCTCATGGCCTTAAAAAAACAAAGATAAACATAAATAAAAAAGACGCTCTCTCGGTCGAACTAAGCGCTTTCATCAACTGCATACTTAAAGGCAAACGCCCCCTTGTTTCCGGTATAGAAGGGCGACAGGCACTTAAAGTCGGACTTGACATACTGGAACAGATCAAAAATAACTCATAACAGGTTTTTCACGATGCAAAAAAATATATTGATAATCGCCGGCGAACATTCCGGCGACATGCGCGGGGCCGAACTTATACGGGAATTCAAAAAAATCTCTCCGGGTTTTTCTTTTTGGGGTATCGGCGGCGACCGCATGGCTGACGAAGGGGTAGAACTTACCGAACATATCCGTGATCTTTCCATCATCGGCCTCTGGGAAGCCGTAAAAAATCTGGGAAAGATACATAAACACCTTGAAAAATGCAGGGCCCTTGCAAAAGAACGAAAACCCCACGCGGTTATTCTTATCGATTATCCCGGATTCAATCTGAAGATCGCCGAAATAATGCATTCACTCGGAATTCCGGTCATTTATTACATTCTCCCTCAAGTCTGGGCATGGGGAACTTGGAGAATGAAAGCCATCAAAAAATTCACGGATAAGATCATTGTCCTTTTCAAATTCGAACAGGAGTTCCTGAAACAATACGGTATAAACGCCGATTTTGTGGGACATCCTTTGACGGATCTGATACCAGATAATGTCGCCGTTAAAAAAATATCTCCGGAAAAGATAACGCTCGCGTTTTTGCCGGGATCAAGAAAAGCTGAAGTTTCACTTCTTTTACCGGTCATGCTAGGGGCCGTCGAACTCATAAAAAAAGAACGGGGAGAAACATCGATCGACCTAGTACTGGCTGAAAGCTCGTCTGTCCCCCCCGAACTTTATAACGGGATTTTAGGCGGTTTTCCTGATATCAAATTAACGCGCGTCAAGGACGCGACTCCTTCGGTACTTGAGCGATCCGATTTCGCGTTCGTCGCCTCAGGAACAGCTACACTTGAAACAGCACTTATGTTAAGACCTTTCATTATTTTATACCGATCTTCGTTCCTTACGGCTTTCGCAGTATGGCTGATAATGAAACTGCGCTACATAGGACTTGTGAACATCATCGCGGGAAAAGGCGTAATACCGGAACTTTTGCAGGACAAAGCCACCAGCGCAGATCTGGCTAAAACATTTTCAAACATAATAGACGCCCCTGAACGTATTGAGAAAATAATATCCGATCTTCAAACCGTGAAAAAAATAGTAGGAGAGAAGAACTCGCCCCAAAGGGCTGCTTTAGCGGTTAGATCTTTTCTTTCTTCAATAGTACGAATATAGATCAAACGACTTTTACCACAATACCGGCCTGATCGGCCATTGTTGAGAAGGTTTCTTTATCCAGGACAAATAATTTTCCACTCTCGATAACGAGTGCTTTATACTTATTCTCTATGAGCTTCTGCATAGTAGCCGGACCTACCGTGGGAATATCCCAACGCATATCCTGATCAGGACGGCTTACTTTGACCATTGTGCACCCCTCACCCGCTATATCTTTTCCCCGCGCGATGGTCGCGTCCGTCCCTTCCATGGCCTCTACCGCTACTACCGCACTGTCTTTGACTATAACAGTTTGTCCGATATCCATACCGGCCACTTTTTTTGCCGTCTCATAGCCGAAAGCGATATTGCTCTCAAGTTCCGCATCCGGTCGTACCGTACCGATAAACCCTGCAGACGGGAACAAATGCACAAGGTACGGCGAAGGATCGATAACTTCGACTCCGATCTTACGGAGATATTCCGTTACATCCCGGAGAATGGAATAATCTTTTTTATTTTTCATTTTTTTAAGAACAGTTTTGCTTCCTGCATCATAAATACCCTTATTGTAAATAACCTCTTTTTTTATTTTCCCGAGAAACGTCAGTTTTTTCACTCTGTCCTTGAGAAGAAAAAACACAAGTCTGGCGAACTGCCCAAACTCAAGCCAGTATACCTTGTCGGCTTCTTTTTCTATTTCCGGCAGAGCCATTCCTTTTAGCGCGAATACAACCACTTCTTCGCCCTTTATTTTTACAGAACGGACGAATTCTAACGGTAAAAGACCTTCTCCAGCCAGCAATCCAAGTTTTCCCATATTAAGGTTTATCGACTATACTGCACATAAAGTCGCCCTCGCATACCACTTTTCCATCAACGGTTATCTCGCCATGCGTCTTCAAAATAACTGACTTGGCACTTGTTATCGTTACATTCATCAACAACTGATCACCGGGAGTGACAGGTTTTCTGAATTTCACATTATCGATAGTCATAAAAAATGCTATTTTTTCTTTTTCCGTCTTTTTCACTAAAGCCAGTATTCCTCCTAACTGCGCCATGGCTTCTACCATAAGAACACCCGGCATTATCGGCTCCCCGGGGAAATGTCCCTGAAAAAACGGTTCGTTTATCGTAACATTTTTGACAGCCTTTATCCATTTCCCTTCTTCGTAATCCAAAACCCTGTCTACCAAAAGAAAAGGATATCTGTGCGGTAACCTAGACATTATTTCTTTTATGTTCAACTCTTTACCTTCCATCTTATCTCCCCTCGTTGGATTTAACAAAAAACTTTTTTATCTTCTCTATTAAACCGGTTTTGGGAACGGCGCCCATATAACGTTCGCGTATCGTTTCTATCATGGTCCCGTTAAGACTGTGTCCTGATTTTTTCGCCTTCACTTTTCCGATAATCGGAATCCCTAATAAATAAAAATCCCCTATCAGATCTAGAATTTTATGCCGTAGCGGCTCGTTCGGAAAACGTAAAGCTGTACCTATGGGACCTTCCTCGTCCATTATCAGCGTATTCTCTTTTGTCGCACCTCCGCCAAGTCCTGCCTTCAGTAAAATTTCTACTTCTTTTTTCAGGCAAAACGTGCGTGCCGGAGCTATTTCTTTTTCAAAAACATCCTCATTTATCGTGAAGCTCAACTCTTCGCGCCCTATAGACCGGCAGGGATAATCTATCAGATATGAAACGCTAAATTCATCTGCAGGTTCGATCGTTAATTCAGCGCCGTTTTTGCCGGACAAGGTGATCGTTTCCTCTATTTTTATCACACGTTTCGGTTTTTCAAGATCGCAAATACCGGCATCTTTCAACGAACGGAAATATTTTACTGCGCTTCCGTCCAACGCAGGGAGCTCCTCCCCGTAAACATCTACAAAAACATTGTCTATCCCTAAAGCGGATAACGCGGCAAGAAAATGCTCGATTGTTTGTATAGTATATCTGCCAGCCCTGATAGCGCTGCGTCTGCCTAACTTTCTAGACAAACCGGCCTCCCCTAAACGGGAGGCCGGTTTTGAATCTATATCCGCTCTGGCAAAAACTATACCGGTATCGACTGATGCGGGACGAACAACTACACGCGATTCTCTGCCGCTCTGAAGCGCGCGGCCGAAGAAAACCGTTTCTCTTTTAATTGTCCTTTGCTTTTCTGAAAACCCCATTTGGCCGCATCATCTGTTCGTTTTATTTCTTTTTATTCAGTTCCACCAGCACTTTTTCCGTTATATCGTTGCTTGTACTCTGCGAATACATAACGCTTCTCGAATCTAAAATATAATCATATCCCTCCGCTTTGCCTATGGTCTCAACGACTTTCTGTATATCGTTGATAACCTCGCGGAACATTTCGTCTTTCTTTGTCACCAATTCCTGCCGTACCGTTCTGTCAAACTCGGCAAGTGCGGTTATCTTGGCGTCCACTTCTTTTTGCTTCGCCGTTTTCGCCTCGTTGTTCAGAAGATCTATCGCTTCTTTCATTTTCTTTATTTCTTCGACTTTCTTATTTCTCTCTTCGGTCTTTTTTGCCGTCACATCGTTCAGCTGCTTATCGAATGTTTTGCTCTTTTCATATTCATAGAACGCTTTTCTAAGATCTACCTGCCCTATTTTCATATCTTTGGCATAGGCGGCCGGTAGCATGAAAGCAACCGATATGATCGCCGCCGTGCATCCTGTTATTATTCTTCTTATTGTCGTCTTTTCCATAATTCCAACTCTCCTTTTTGTTTTTAAAAACCATGGCTTACGCTGAAATAAAATTCTCCCTCTTTATCGTCATCATAATTATCGCTTAAAGGATAACCATAATCTAGTTTTATCGGACCGATCGGCGTCTTCACCCTTACACCCACACCGGCTCCCATTTTCAATTCGGTACTGAATATGTCATCGTTCTTCGCCCACACATTACCGGCGTCATAAAAGACCGCTCCTTTGAGAACATCCTTAAAAAGAGGGAACGTCACTTCGGCCGAGCAAATAAACAATGACTCGCCTCCTATGGCCGTATTAGACCCGGGATCACGGGGACCAACACCCCTTTCCTTATATCCTCTTATCGTATTACCACCGCCGGCGAAAAACCTTTCATAAATAGGCACCTCATCCGAGTCTCCGTATGGACCGGAAATCCCACATGCTGCTTTTGTTTCAAGCACGACATTTTCTACAATGCTGTAATAATACGATCCGTCCAGCCATCCTTTAACAAAATTCTTGTCTCCTCCGAAGATTCCTCCAGCGTCCTGAAGCGATGTTCCGATGAGATACCCCTTTGTAGGAGAAAATTTATTGTCACGCATGTCATAATTCAAACTTCCGGTAAGACTACTTAAAAAATTGCTCCCTTGTTCTTTTCTAAGAGCGTCACTTGCGTCATCCGGAAGGTTAGATATTTTTACCTCCTCCAGATTGTAATCAAGCATCGCTTTCAATTCATCCGTTATATCCTTCCCGAGTTTAAGATCTCCTCCTGTCCGCGTTTCATCGTAACCATACCCCGTTATCCCGTACCTATTGTGTTCTTCCCTATACACATCAAAACCAAAAAGATACGGATAATCGAATATCCACGGATCAGTCCAAGCCAAATAATAATTTGACCGCGTACTTCCGCCTTCGGCCCTTATCACAAGATCCTGTCCAGCTCCGGTAAACGTCGGGAAATCGAGTATATCGAAGTTTTTCTGTCTGATCTGGGCAAAACCGATAAACGAATCTATGGAACTGTATCCGCCTCCGAAAGAGAATTCGCCGGTCTTGGTTTCCTTGACAGTCACATTAAGATCCTTTACATCCGGATTATCTGTCGGCACGGTCTCAAAGAAAACATCTTCAAAATACCCGAGATTATATATGCGCTCTTTACTTTTGCGGAGTTTTTTACCGTCATATTTTTCGCCCGGATACACCCTTACTTCCCTGCGAACAACCTTATCCCTTGTTTTCGTGTTACCAAGAACATTGACCTTTCCCACATATATCTGATTCCCTGAATTTATCCGGTATCTAAGGTCCATGCTGTCGGTGGTAGAATTATATTTATGCTCCATCTCGACTTCTGCGTTCATATAACTTTTGTCGTAATAATTCATTCGAACCTTCTCTATATCCTCTTTCATCATTTCATAATCGAAAGGATCCCCTGTCCGCATAAGTATCAACCGTCGCACTTCTTCTTCCGGCATGGCCAGATCACCCTCAATCGTTATCTCTCCGATCTTATATTTTTTCCCTTCGTTGATATGTATCATAAGGTTCAGATCTTTTCCGTTCTCTGAAAATTTTTTCTCTCCGGTCACTTCCGCATCGAGAAAACCACGGCTTCTGTAGTATGAAGCTATCCTAGCGAGATCCGACTGGAATTTATCCTCGTCAAAAGCACCTTTTTGTATAAACCACCATTTCGTTTTAGTTGCCATCAACTTTATGATGTCTTCCCTTTTAACGCTCATATTGCCATCGATATCTATCTTTTTTACCTGTAGCGGCTGTCCCTCGTCGATAACAAAAACAACGGTGGCTTTCTCCGGACTTTTTGGATCGGAATCGATACGGTATTCGACACCCACGCGGTAATATCCTTCGTCGGTATAATACGTTTTTATCTCCTGCACATCCTGGCTAAGCTGTGTATAGTCGAGAAGATCGCCCTCTTTTGTGCGGATCTTTTTTATAAGTTGGTTCTTTTTAAGCTTGGAATTCCCTTCGAATGTGATATTCGATATTATCGGTTTTTCGACTACGACAAAGATTACTATCACCCCGTCTGTATGATCCTCTATATCGGCTGTAACATCGTTGAAATATCCCATCGCATATATTCTTTTAAGCTCTTTGTTAACGGCCAGTTCTTCATAAACATCGCCGGGTTTTATTTTAAGCCTGTTCAGTATCGTCGTCGAACTTACGGAGTAATTTCCTTTTATCTGTACGTCTATAACTCGCCTCTCTCCATATGCCAGAACCGGAGACGATGACGCGGTATTGCTCTGTGACTGAGTGGAATACTGCGCGGCCGGTTGGGCATTTTGTGAAGCGGTGGAATACTGCGCGGCCGGTTGGGCATTTTGTGAAGCGGTTGAATACTGCGCATTTGTAGAATATTGTCCGCTTACCTGGGTAGACGTTTGCGCAAAAACGGTTTGCGCGAAAAATATGGAAATTATTGTAAAACTCAGTCCCTTGCGTATATGTTTTTCCGTCATTTTCAGAAACCTTCCTCTTCTTCCAATCTGGAAATAGCAAGATTAGCGAATTTTGTATATTCCGAATGGAATGTTAGCTTAACTGACCCGATGGGACCATTCCTTTGTTTTGCAACGATCACTTCCGCTATCCCTTTATTCTCCTCGGTCGGAGTATAGTATTCTTCTCGGTAAAGAAGAATTACAATGTCTGCATCCTGTTCGATCGCTCCGGACTCTCTAAGATCCGAAAGCCTGGGTTTATGGTCTTCTCTTTGTTCAACAGCTCTCGACAACTGGCTCACCGCGATAATCGGCACATCCAGTTCGCGAGCAAGTGCCTTTATAGATCGTGATATATCCGATATCTCTTGCTGACGGCTCTCTATCCTTGAATTTCCTTTCATAAGCTGGAGATAGTCTAACACTATAAGCTGTATATCATGCTGTGCTTTAAGTCTTCTCGCTTTGGCCCTGAGTTCAAGAACCGAAACTCCCGGGGTATCATCTATAAATATCGGCGCTTCTGAAAGTTTTTCAGCAGCTTCAACAAGTTTCGGCCAATCTGTCTGTGACAAAAAACCTGTTCTTACCTTATGGGCATTTACATGCGCCTGGGAACAAAGCATCCTCTGCACCAATTGTTCCCGTGACATTTCCAAACTAAAAAACGCCACCGGTATTTTGCCAACTATTCCAGCATGTTCAAGTATAGACGCGGCAAAAGCGCTTTTTCCCATCGATGGACGCCCGGCCACAATAATAAGATCGGATTTCTGGAATCCGGCCGTCTGCATATCGAGATCATGAAAACCACTGGGAATTCCGGTTACATTTTCTTTACGCTGGTATAATTTATCAATAGTCTCTATGCTGTTTTTTACTATCTCTTTTATAGGTAAAAGCTGTCTAGAGTCCTTTTTGTTTGAGGCGATATCAAATATCAGCTTTTCCGCTTTATCCAGTATCTCTCCGACTTCGACGGTCGGATTGTAGCTTTCGGAAACAATGTGAGTAGCCGTATCGATAAGACTGCGCAACAGATGTTTTTCCTGCACTATCTTTGCGTAATGTTCTACATTTGCCGATGTCGGGATAGAATTCGTCACTTCCGCTATATAGGAAGGACCTCCAACAACATCTAAAAGATTTTTTCTTTTCAAAGCTTCAATAAGGGTGACCATGTCGATCCCCTCATTTTCGTCATAAAGCTTGACAATAGTTTGAAATATTTTCTGGTTTGCCTCAAGATAAAACGCTTTTTCGTCAAGAAGCTCAATCACTTTCGCAATCGCTTCTCTATCCAAAAGCATAGAACCCAGAACTGCGGTTTCCGCCTCGGTACTTTTCGGCGGCGTCTTTTCGATAAGGTTTTTGGATATCATATTTACCCAGAAAGGGCGATACCGAACTACTTCTTAATAACCCATATCCTTACCTGGGGTTTAACATCGGCATGCAATTTAACTTCGATATTATAAACTCCCAGTGACTTGATCGAATCGTCCAAAACGATCTTTTTCTTGTCAATTTCAAAACCTTCCGCCTTAAGGCAGTCTGCTACCATTTCGGATGTAACTGACCCGAATAGCTTGTCGCCTTCACCGGCTTCAACTGCAATCGTACAGGAAAGATTTTTTATTTTTTCAGCTATCTGAAGAGCTTCTTCTTTGAGTTTCTGCTCTATGCGCTGTTTTTCTTTTTTCTTGCTCTCTACAAGCGCCATTGCGCTTTTTGTAGCTTCCAAAGCCATTTTTCTCGGCAAAAGAAAATTTCTGGCATACCCGTCACTGACGGAAACTTCATCACCAACAACTCCGAGTTTTTTTACATCCTGTATTAATATCACTTTCACTTTTATACCCCTCTTTTTATCTTTACGAACGGCAGAAGTCCCGCGATCCTCGCCCTTTTCACCTTGTTCGCGACCATCCGCTGATGTTTCGCGCAGTTTCCGGTGATCCGGGACGGGGTTATTTTCCCTCTGTCCGTTATAAATTTTTCAAGAAACTCGATATTCTTGAAATCAATGTTCTTCACCTTGCTCCTGCACAGTCTGCAGGGCTTTTTTCTGATCATTTTCAGTTTTTTGTTTCCAGGTTTTTTTATTCTTTCTTTTTCCATTTATCACCGCTCCGTTAATTTTAAAAAGGAATCTCTTCCGATTCGCTATTTCCCGCCGGGCCTTGTTCCCCTCTTCCGCCGGCATCCAGATCTATACTATCTATTTTTTCAGGGGCACCATACTCCATTGCCGCTTCTTTTTTTTCTTTTGCACCGATAAATTGAACATTATCGGCGATAACTTCCAGCGTGTTCCTCTTTTGCCCGTCCTGCGCCTCCCATGAACGGGACTGCAACCGCCCTTCTACCAATACTGCACGTCCTTTACTTAAATATTCTCCGCAAACCTCGGCCATCTTTCCCCATACGACTATCCGGACAAAAGTAGTTTCCTCTTTCTTCTCACCCGTCTTATCCTTATATACACGGTTCACGGCCACCGAGAAATTTGCCACCGCCGCCCCGCTCGGAACATATCTGAGCTCGGGATCACGCGTAAGGTTACCCATAATAAAAACCTTGTTAAGACTAGCCGCCATGAGTCACCCCTGAATATTTTTTACTTCTTTGCAATGTCGATAAGCGCGCGCATTATGCTGCCGTTTATCCTGAACTGCCAGCTGATCTTCACAATAGCTGTCGGCATAGCGTTAAAATTGACCTCATAATATATCCCGGACGGCTTTTTATTGATCGGATATGTAAGGTTCCTTTTTCCCATCGCCTTTTCTTCGGTGACCTCGCCGGAATTGTCGGATATAATCGCCTTTATATCCTTCTTTACGTCATCAAGCACATTTTCCTTATCGGTCGCGATTATTATAAGAGCCGAATATGCCTTTAGTTTTTCTTTTGTTTCAGTCATCTTTCCCTGCCTCTTTTTTGATTTTGTAAGA
>Ga0116171_10001604_pt1 | contig 22262 bp, 19 predicted proteins | sample AD_JPNHW2_MetaG_FD_89798 | JGI IMG/M metagenome (GOLD analysis project Ga0116171, IMG submission 89798) | Active sludge microbial communities of municipal wastewater-treating anaerobic digesters from Japan - AD_JPNHW2_MetaG | ecosystem: Engineered > Bioreactor > Anaerobic > Digestate | place...
AGAGTTCTCCACGAGCTCCTTTACAACCGAGAATGGGCCTTCGACCACCTCGCCTGCAGCGATCATGTGCTTTATATGCTCAGGTAATAGTATTATCCTGTCCAAATGTATACCCGTTATTTCAGTAATTCCACAAGCTGCGGCAGGGTCTTGCCTGCGGAACCGAGTATCAGAATATCGGTACCCCTGCGGGTCAATTCTGTCTCTTCTATATTAAACTCGATTATCTTTGCTCCGTTCCTCTTTGCCTGCTGTGGAATAGCCGCGGCAGGGTAAACAACCGCGGATGTGCCAGCCACAAGCACCACGTCAGCCTTCCCGGCGTATAAAGCTGACTGTTGAAGCGCGTCATGCGGGATCATTTCGCCGAAAAATATCACAGCAGGTTTGAGTATTGTTCCGCAGCTTCTGCAGCGCGGAATTATTTTACCGGAAATGTCAAAATCGGCCGCCTCATATTTATTGCCGCAGTTGAGGCATTCAAGACGGCTGGTGTTACCGTGGTATTCTATAACGTTTCTGCTCCCGGCCTCCTGGTGAAGGTTATCTATATTCTGCGTGATGAGCGCCTTGAGCAATTTCATCGATTCAAGTTCGGCAAGGGCGTAGTGCGCGTTGTTCGGTTTCGCTGCCGCGGTAAGTTCGATCATCTCGAAGATCATGTCCCACACGCGTTCAGGCCTGCTGTTGAACGATTGTATGGATGCGTAGATTGCCGGGTCAAATTTGTCCCATAAACCTCCTGCGCTCCTGAAATCGGGGATGCCGCTCTCTACAGAAACACCCGCACCTGTGAGGGCTATCATATTCCCGGATTTCCTGATAATTTCAGCAGCTTCCTTAAGCCTGTCCATACCCCCCTCCTCTGCAGCCCTGAACCTGACCATTTATACAGCCCGAAGATATGCCCGTGTCAATAAAAAGAACAGTAAATTTTAAGGGCGGTCACAAAAACTCCGTTTTTGAAATTGCATCCCGGCTTGCCTGGAGTGCGGGGCTTTGAAAGGGACTAAAGCCTCTTTACCCCATAATGATATGGAAAATATGAAAAACCTTTATTACAGCACTTTAATTTAAAATACCCTGCCGGGTATCAAAACAATACGCGCTTTTTCCGGAGACCTTAAAAAAGTATTGATTAATAAATACTTGTATAAAAATAATAATTTATAATACTATATTATGTCGTTATGCAGGGGGGCAACTATGCAGTGTAAATGCGGCGGAGTGCTGATTGATGGAAAAAGCACATTCAGGACAAGCCGGAAAAACTTCAGTTTTATCCTGGATAATATCCCTGCAAAAAAATGCATGCGCTGCGACGAGGTGCAGTTTTCAGAGGAGACCAGGGAAAAACTGGAATTACTTGCAGAGCGGATTGAACGGGGAAGCAGCGAAATTGTCAAAATCAAGCCCGGTGAAGTAATAACATCATACAGGAAAAGCACTAAAAATTTTACTTTTATAATGGAGCATGTCCCTGCCGCAAAAGGATCCGCTTCAGATGATAATGAGGTCGATACGGATGCCGGTGTGAAGATAAAAAAACTGGTCAACATGATTGAACGGGACAGCAATGAAATAATCACGGGAAAGCATTCCCCCAATCTTTTTGATTATTAAGCTATAAACATAAAACGAAGAGAGCATGGATATATTTAAAAGACAGATAAAGAAACTTAAAAGTATTATTCCGGACAGGGAATCGATGTCCGGGTACAGCATGGGCACGTGGACCTGGGACAGGAAGACCGACAGGTTTACCCTGGAAAATTTCTGGAAGGACAAACTTGGCTACTATCCTGAATCAGGGATTAGCCAGAACGACTGGCGTGTGATAGTTCATCCCGATGACCTCGTGACCCTCGTAAAAAACATTAACTCCACAACTGCCGATTTTATCGAAATGGAACTCAGGCTCAAAACGCACAGTGACAAATGGATGTGGATATTTTTTTTCGGAAAGATTACCTCACGTAAAAAAAAGATCCCGGTAAAAGCCGTGGGCATAATACTTGATATATCAAGACAGAAAACTCTTGAACTTGAATACAACAACAAGAAGCTGGAGATCGAAGCGCTATACGAAGAGTCTGAAGCGCAGAACGAAGAACTTGCCGCGATGATGGACGAGCTCCAGCGCAACCAGATCGACCTTCAGGAGATCAACGAGAAGCTCAAAAAGAACGAGGCCATGTTCAGGCAGGTTTTCGACTACGCGCCCATGGGAATAGTCCAGAACACTATTGAAGGGAAAGTGCTGAACGCCAACGGATCGTTTATAAAATCCTTCGGTTATGATTCACTTGAAGATCTTAAAAGTTCCATTAAGAACACCGGTGATATGTACAGCGATGTCGAACTCAGAAACAGCATAATTTCAAGGGTCCAGTCGGAAGGGATGCTGCGCCTTGAAAATATCGCAGGCATACGCAAGGATGGAACAACCGGATTCTTTAACGTCTATCTGCTCATACTGCCCGAAGTCAATTCTAACAGGAAAATCATCACAACATTTGTTGAAGACATAACCGAACTTGAAGAGGCCCGGTTTAACCGTGACATGTTCTTTAATTATTCCGGGGACCTTATTGCGATCATGGACACCAGGGGCAGGCTCAAACAGTTCAACCCGGCATGGACTACAGTGCTTGGATGGAGCAGCGATGAAATTTCAGCCATGAATATCCTGAACCTGATTCACCCTGAAGACCGCAACAAGACAACTGAACTTCTGCGCAGCTTAAGGAACAACAATAACTCAATGACCCTGACCACAAGGCACAGCAGGAAGGACGGCAGCTACAGGATAATCAGGTGGAGCATAATACCGTTCATCGAAAAACAGCTCGTGTTTGCATCGGGCCGTGACGAGACTGAACGCTACGAGGCAGAGCTTGAACTGAAAAACATGTGGGACAGGCTCGACATCGCGATAAATAACGGCGTAATCGGACTCTGGGACTATAACCTGAAAGAACAGACACTGATCATAAATAAGTCGATGTCGGTACTGCTGGGCCTTGATTCGAATGTGATCCCGAACATCAACCGGAAGTGGAGCGAGTTCCTGCACGAGGAGGACTTTCCCTCATCAATGAAGGCGATGATCGAACACCTTAAAGGAACAAAAGAGTATTACATTGATGAATACAGGATTAAGCTCCCCGACGGAGGGAACAGGTGGTTCTTTTCAAGGGGAAAGATCGTCGAATACGACGAGTCCGGAAAACCTGCCAGGATGGCAGGTTCAATAACCGATATAACAGAACAGAAAAACGCCGAGACCCGCAGAAAAAAACTTGAACATAAAATGCAGCAGGCGCAGAAGCTTGAAAGCCTGGGCATACTTGCAGGCGGGATCGCCCATGACTTCAACAACCTCCTGCTGGGCATAATGGGCAATGCGGATATAATGTTCTATGAACTGTCAGACGGGTCACCGCTCCAGCACAGGCTGCTTGAAATAAAAAGGGCCACTAAAAGGGCAAGTGAACTGACCAACCAGATGCTGGCATATACAGGCAAGGGTTCATTCAAGATTGAATACATAGACATTAACGATGTCATATTTGAAATGGAGACCCTTCTTGAGACTTCAATTTCCAAGAAAATCAAACTGACCTATGAGCTTTCCACCGGGCTTAAACTGATAAAGGGTGACATTACCCAGGTCCGCCAGATTATAATGAACCTGATACTCAATGCCTCCGAGGCCATAGGGAACGCAAGCGGATCCATTACACTTATGACCTACCTGAAAGAATGCGATGAGGAAATGATAGATCACCTGGCCATGAACTACAGCATGAATCCGGGCACACACCTCTGCATGGAGATAAAGGACACGGGATGCGGCATTGACCCTCAAAAGATCAAGCAGATATTTGATCCCTTTTACACCACAAAATTCACAGGCCGCGGTCTTGGCCTTGCGGCTGTGTCGGGCATTATAAAGAGCCATAATGCCGGACTCATTGTCGAGAGTGACCCCGCCAGGGGAACAACATTCCGTGTCTACTTTCCTGTTATTGACGGGGAAGCCCCGGGTAAATTAAATGATATTGCCGAAGCACCGCTTGACACCAAGAGAAAAAACGCGACCATACTCATTGCGGACGACGAAAAATATATACGCGACCTTGCTACAAAAATGCTCACAATCGCCGGTTACAGCGTCCTGCTGGCGCAGAACGGACGTGAGGCAATCAGCATGTTCAGTGAACATATAAATGAAATTTCATGCATCATTCTTGATCTTACCATGCCGGAACTTGACGGCGTTGAAGCGCTTGCAGAACTCAGGAAAATCAGTTATTCTGTGCCGATTATTATAAGCAGCGGCTACTGCGAAAGCGACATCGAGGACAGGTTTAAAGACAAGAATATCTCGGGATTTCTGCAGAAACCCTACCAGATTACCGAGATCGTTTCAACCATAAAGAGGGCGCTCGAAGCAGCAGGCAAAAAAGGGGCCGATTAATAAGAAACGTCATTGCGAGGTGCATGGAGCCGTGGCAATCTGTTTGTTGGTAATACCTGTTTAATGAAATAAAAAACATTCCTGCCTGATCAGATTGCTTCACTTCGTTCGCAATGACCCCGACACCCGGCTCAGCCGTTTTTTGCAGCAGCCCTGCCCCACGAATCCTTGAGCGGGACAGTCCTGTTAAATACCGGCCTGGCGCCTGTTAATCACGGTCCATGCAGAAATACCCTGTCCTGTCAAACTGTAACCTGTCACCGGGCCTGGCGCTTTTAATGAATGGCTCAACAAGCGCAGATGCGACCTTCAGTGAATCGGGATTAAGGTTGGCCTTATAGTCCTCACCCTCTGCAAGTTCGTCAGGGTTCTCCTTTGTGAAGAGACGTTCATACAGCCTTACCTCGCATGTAACCGCGTGCTGCGTAGATACCCAGTGAATTGTACCCTTGACCTTGCGCCCGTCCCTGGACCACCCGCCGCTGGTTTCCGGATCATATGTGCAGTGTATCTCTGTTACATTCCCACCGGAATCCTTAACGCAGGATTCACATTTAATGTAATATGCATGTTTAAACCGGACTTCAGCACCCGGTGCAAGCCTGAAGTATCCCTTTGCCGGGACCTCCATAAAGTCGGTCCTTTCTATGTAGAGTTCGCGGCAGAAAGGCATTTCACGCTTACCCGCGCTTTCATCTTCAGGATTGTTTACGGCCTCGACATATTCAACCTTTCCTTCAGGATAATTATCAATTATCACTTTAACCGGGTCAATAACTGCCATGACGCGCTGGGCCCGCCTGTTAAGATCTTCGCGCAGGCAGTGTTCCAGCATTGCAATGTCAACCATGTTATCCGCCTTGGCAACGCCTATGCGCTCTGCAAAGTCCCTGATCGATTCAGGGGTGTATCCCCTTCGGCGGATACCGGCGATTGTGGGCATGCGCGGGTCGTCCCATCCGTTCACGTAGTTCTTTGTAACAAGCTCAAGAAGTTTGCGTTTGCTCATCACGGTATATGAAAGGTTAAGCCTGGCGAACTCGATCTGACGCGGTTTATGCGTGGTGTCCGCTTCATTGACAACCCAGTCATACAGCGGACGGTTATTTTCAAATTCAAGGGTGCAGATTGAATGGGTGATCCCCTCGATTGAATCCGAAAGCGGGTGCGCGAAGTCGTACATGGGGTATATGCACCACGCGTCACCTGTACGGTGATGCGTTGAACGCTGTATCCTGTACAGAACAGGGTCCCGGAGTACAATGTATCCCGAACTCATGTCTATCTTCGCGCGGAGTGTTCTCTCTCCGTCTTTAAACTCTCCGTTTCTCATGCGCGTAAAGAGGTCCAGGTTCTCCTCAACAGGCCGGTTCCTGAAAGGGCTCTCCTTCCCGGGTGTTTTAAGTGTGCCGCGGTATTCCCTCATCTGCTCCTGCGTAAGGTCACAGACATATGCCTTGCCCTTCCTGATCAGGGTAACAGCAAAATTGTACAGCTGCTCATAATAGTCAGAGGCATAATAAAGCGCGGTCCAGTTGAATCCCAGCCATTTAACATCCTCCTGTATGGATTCAACGTACTCGGTCTCCTCCTTTGAAGGATTGGTGTCGTCGAACCTGAGGTTGCATGTGCCCTTGAATTCATTTGCTATGCCGAAGTTGAGGCATATTGATTTGGCGTGGCCTATGTGCAGGTAGCCGTTCGGTTCAGGGGGGAACCTGGTAGCAACGCTATCATGTTTTCCCGTGCGTAAATCCTCCCTTATGATTTCCTTTATAAAGTTGGATTTGCTCCCTTCGTTTACAGCTGCGGTGTTTTCGCTCATAGTTTACCTCTGCGACATGGATAGATGATGATCCGGCTCAATGTCATTCCCGCGAAGGCGGGAATCCATATGTTGCTTATAATTTATCATAAATAATAAATATATCTTTTTGCTTTTAAGTCAGCTCCGGTTAAAATAAATCAACAGGGTCATTTCTTAAACATAATATGCAATTAGCAAGAAAAATTTGGCAGGAAAAGCATTTGCCACAGAGGCCTTAACCGCATGCCCTCATCCGCCCTTCCGGGCACCTTCTCCCTGATAGTGATATAAACCTTCTTTAATCATGAAGTAATTAATCACCATGTAATTCTTATCCAGATAAACCGGGAGAAGGGATTGCCTCAACTGATTTATGCTATCTCCTTCTCCCAGGTAAAAATATCTGCATAATAAAAATATCGCGTCGGGAGAGGGTGCCCAACGGGCGGGTGAGGTCACGGAGAAAGGATAAAAAAGTTTCTTGCAAAGTCGCCGGGATAGACGTACCCCCTTTAGCAAAGGGGGCCAGGGGGATTTGATGTTCAGTTCATTAACAGGCAAATGTCCATCGGCCGGGATCTGCCTGCTGATGCTTTAAGTGCGTCCCCTTAAACGCAAAATTGCGGTAACTCATTTTATGAATTACCGCAATCATTGCAAGTATAGGAGGTTATTTCTAATTATTCAGCTTTCTTCTCTTTCTTCTCTTTTTTTGCTTTCTTTTCTTTCTTCTTGCTTACTTTTTCATCATCCGCGTCAGAGTCTTCTTTAACTGAATCATTACCCCATAGACGGTAGGTTACACCCACTGAAGCCATAATTGTATCTTCTGCCAGTTTTCTTGTAATATGGCTTGTTGAATCCACTTCGGCATCTATTGTGCCCAAGCCAAGACTGCTCAAGTTTAGCAACATATGTGCTTTTGCAGCAGCATCAGATTCAACCACTGCTGTTACATAATAGATATATACAAGACCCGCATTCATAGACAGCCTGTCGCTTATCTTGTATCCGAATCCTGTACCAATGGAGTGGTTATTAAGAAGCGAATCTATCTCTGTGCGGTATTCATTTTTTACACCTGTATCATGATAGCTGTAACCCGCGCTTATAACCATAGCATCGCTCAGGGAATATTCAACAGCTCCACCTACGCGGTAGGCAATATTGAAATTCTTCTCCCTTCCGTCCAGGTCCACATAAGGTCTGAAATATACGTCGCAGCCTGTTTCAACACGCCAGTCTTTTGACAACTGGTAGGATATACCAGTGGAAACCGATTGGGGATAAGTCACCTTCAGCACTGATGAACCGTTGCCATGATAGTATCCCAGGCCTCCGTTAAAATCATCATTTGGTGTTCCATCTTTGAATATATCAACAGCACCGGTTGATTCAAGCAGGGGATTGATTACAAAGCTGTTGGTCTTCTTCTTAAGTTCAGCAGGGAGGTAATACTCGTAACGGATACCTATATTAAGATCGTTTGTAGGTTTAAAATCCAGGCCGAAGATAAGGCCATAGCTCTGTCCTTTATATGAGGTATCCAGGTCCCATTCCGATGAATTCATAGTGTAAAGCATATTGGTCACGCTGCCGCCCGCATTTAAAAAAGTACCTGAAAAACCGGTGTCGACACCTTCGATCTGAACCTTCTGGTTCCCCATGTAATAGATATACCTGAAACCAGCGGATGCTGAAAGCATATCGATTATCCTGTATGCAGCTCCCAGTGTACCCGCAACGTAATACTCTGTTCGTATGACGCTGTTTTTTTGAGTTGTATAACTGTCAAAATTTGAAGTTCCAAGATACAAGCTGGATAAAAGCTTATTGCTTATTGCATTCAGCTGTTCAGCCACGCAGAGATTGCCCCAGTCAGCTGTGATAAGTCCCCTTCTGAAATCGACTTCCGGTGCAGCCTGCATTATTCCAATCGACAGATATGCAGCCCATCTATCTGCTTTGTATATGATATTAAAATCGGGCATTGCCGGAGCTTTAACCGTTGCTATATAGCTATTATCGCTATCAACATCCCCCCTCGCCAGGTCTGTGACAAAATCAGCTTCTATGTTATCTGTCGGAGTACTGATGTCTATACTCAGAGCGGATGCCTGAATATCCAGATCGTGAAAATTCATATAGCTATACTTGTTTTTGTACATCATGTTGTTGCTGAAATTTATGTAGAGGCCGGTCTGTTTCATAAAGGCAAGGCCTGCGGGATTGTAAAATGCAGCGTCCGCGTCAGTGGAAGCGTTCCTGTTAAGTGTACGTATATATTCGGTGCTATGCCAGGGGAAAATCCCATCCTCCTGATTCAGTTCTGTTGCCATAAGATTCCCTGCCCCATGGAACAGTGTGGCGCCTGTAACCAGTGAAATTATTATTACTTTTTTAAACCTGCTTTTCATTCTGCCTCCTCTTTCTCTTTCCATAAAACCGACCCGTCAGTTTAAATATGAGTTCAAATAAAAACCGTTTATCCGGTTTTCATATTTTGTAAACGATGTTCCAATACTGGTAAAGCACTTTTTTATAAATTCATGCCGTTAGCAAAAAAACTTTAAATTCTTCAGCCGTTTCCGGCATTTAAGCAAATATGTCAGAAATCAATAACTGCATTTAACCCGTAAAGGCTTTTAAATAATAACATTAAAACAGACTAAATGAACTATAAGAAATTCATTATGCAATTTTAACATCTTTGATACACTTGAATATAGTGCACTGTTTATAATCTGTCAAGAGCAAATCCTCTTTTTAAGTCCACCTGGACTGTTTTTTTAATAAATTCATACTAAAGCCTGAATTTATTAACAGAATAATAATTAACGTACAGGTGACCGATTTGCTTTATTGGTAATATTGATACTGCCGCTTCATCAAAATGACACGTTTGTAATTGTTATTACCCTCAATTGTCCAATTCCGCCTGGTGTACACCGGATGCTCCCCCGGATTTTTTTCATTTACAAATAAATACACCGGTTTCCTATATACATAAGACCTGTTTCCAGACTGATGATTAGAAACCTTCAGTAAGCCTGAAGAGGGCCTTTTGTAATAGGCTGCGCCTCTTAAGCCCTGTTAAAAAAAACAAGTCTGTAATTTATGTCACAGGAGTATAGAATGAGAGTCAGATTCGCCCCAAGCCCCACAGGTATTCTTCACATAGGAAACGCACGCACCGCAGTTGTAAACTACCTCATTGCAAAAAAGAACAACGCGGATTATATACTGAGAATCGAAGACACCGACAAGGAACGCAGCACGCATGAATCCGAAGTGTCAATCATGGATGACCTTAAATGGCTGGGTATTAACTGGACAGAGGGCCCGGACATTGATAAAGGCCACGGCCCGTACCGCCAGTCCGAGCGCGACCATATATATAAAGAGTACACTGAAAAACTTATACAATCCGGGAACGCCTTCAGATGCTTCTGCAGCCGCGAACAGGTAGAGGAAGACAAACAGAAGTGCGTTGCCGAAAACAGGCCGTTCCTGGACAGGTGCAGAGACAAGTCTGTCCAGGAACAGGATAAACTCGCGGCCGAAGGCAAAGAGTTTACAGTTAAATTCAAGGTGCCTGAAAACGAAAGCATCACCTTCGAAGACAGGATCAAGGGTACGGTCACATTCAACAGCAGCAACATAGGCGGGGACTTTATTATTGTAAGGTCCGACGGCGGCCCGGTCTACAACTACATTGTAATAATTGATGATACCTTAATGAAGGTGTCACACGTGATACGCGGCGAGGATCACCTCTCCAACACTCCCAAGCAGATACTCATAGGCAAGGCCCTGGGAATGGATGTTCCAGACTACGCGCACCTGCCGCTCATACTGGGCCAGGACAAGAAGAAGCTGAGCAAGCGCCACGGAATAACCTCTGTTGACCTTTACAGGCAGGAGGGATACCTGCCCGAAGCGCTCATGAACTACCTGGGGCTCCTGGGCTGGTCCACTGAATCGGGTGAGGAGATCCTTCCGGTTGATGAACTTGTGAAACAGTTCGACCTCCCGGCAGTGGGCAAGAGCGCTGCTGTATTTGACTTCGTGAAACTCAAATGGATGAACGCGAACTACCTGCGCAGGTACAGCGACAGCGATGCCACAGATATGTTTATCCCCTATATAAAAAACGCGGGATTCGACATCTCATCAACCGAACGCCACAAACTTGAAGAAATCGTGGCTGCAGTGCGCAACAGCTGCGAGATACTTTCAGATATAACAAAACTGGCCGGCATATTCCTGAACGACGTGAACGAACCGGATGAGGAGACTGACCACCACCTTAAAGAGGACTACGCTCTCGATGTAATACGCGCGGCACATGAGATCATAGGCACACTGGACGAATCGAATGTGCGCGAAAACCTTGCGAATATGATAAAGGATAAAACCCAGCATAAAGGGAAAAAACTTTTCCATCCCATGCGCGGGATGTTAACAGGAAGGCTCGCAGGCCCTGACCTTGACAGGGCCATTCCGCTAATAGGCTACGCGAACATTAAAAAAAGGATCGAATTCTGCCACAAGAGATACTGTTAGCATGATTACCGGCGAGTTTGATCTTATCCGCAGCATCAGGGAACTTGTGAGGAACAGGCAGGGAACTCCCGAAGGGATAACAGGCATTGGTGACGACTGTGCAGTATACAGTATATCAGAAGGAAGGTACGGGCTATTCTCCACGGATATGAGCCTGGAGGGTGTGCACTTTGACCTTTCGTTTTGTTCATACCACGATGCCGGGTACAGGTCAATGGCCGCGAATGTTTCAGATATCTATGCCATGGGGGGCAGGCCGCTCATGGCATTTGTTTCGCTTGGCATCCCCTCTTCAGCGCAAGAAGATGATATAATAAAAGTATATGACGGAATGATTGAGTGTGCGGCTAAACACGGCGTATTCATTGCAGGGGGCGACACTGTGTCGTCGGAGAAGCTCATCCTGTCAGTTTCGATTTACGGTGAAACCGCACGTCCGGTGATGAGGAGCGGCGCAGAACCGGGCGACTATGTTTATGTTACGGGGAGTACCGGCGGGTCGCTCCTGGGACTGGAACTTTTACAATCAGGTGCTGATGTTTCGGCTTACCCTGAATCCGCGGCAAAACACCTTTGCCCTGAACCATGTCTCAATTCTTCACATGTTGTTTCAGAATACTCCCCCACTTCGATGATAGACATTTCTGACGGCCTGGCTGCAGACCTGGGACATCTCTGTGAAGAGAGCCGCTGCGGTTACGAACTGTATGCTGAACGTATACCGGCACCGCGGGAAGTGACCGGTTACTGTAAAATTCATTCCCTTGACCCGCTGAAATATACGCTTCACAGCGGCGAGGAGTACCAGCTTATCTTTACATCAAAACTTAAAATTGAAGATGACAACACCGTATCGCTTATAGGAAAAATAATACCGGAAGGAAAATATATTACAATCAATAACAGCAGGAAACCGGTCACTGAAGCCGGGTTCGATCACTTTAAAAGGAGAGGCTGATATCATGGAACTGCGCAGAATTATTCCGGTTATACTTTTATTATCATTCTTATCATGCGGCAAAGTTCCGCAGTCGCTGACAAACGGCGAGTGGCAGTATGACCTCATTGTCAACGGGGTCAGGGCCGGCAGCGCCGTGATCAGCAACTGCGAAAAGGACGGGCTCCTTGTGAGCAGAACAGAGATGTTCATTTCACTGGGAACAATGAAAAATACCACAACGCAGACTGTTACTGAAACAAAAGAGTTCAGGCCTGTCAGGCTCGAGGTAGTAAGCACGCTGGAGGATTCATCCTCAGGGAGCAGGCAGGTGATCAGCAGGATTGCCGAATTCAATGGAAACAATGTAACCCTTGACTCTGACGGAAAAAAGGCAAGGTACACTCTTACGGGGCCTTTCATCATTGACGGCAATTTCTTTACAGACAGCCTTGTAAAGGGCAGGTTCAGGGAGGGTATGGAGATCAGGGCAAAACTCTACGAGCCCACTGTTACTGCTGATAAAACCATTCTTGTAATTGTAAATGCTGCGGGCCGTGAAAATGTCACGGTCAGGGGAAAGGAACTGAAACTGATACATGTGCGCCAGCGTGTTGAAAAACTAAAGAGCGTCGACATATACCTGGACGATACCGGCGTAACAGAAAAGATGGTAATCAAGATGCTCAACAACATCTTTGAAATGGAAAGGATTGATTAAACATGCAGAGCGGCCGTGGTCTCCTGTTACTTCTTCTGACTTTTTTTACCGGGGGATTCTGCAGCTGCAGGCAGGAGAAAGCTGCAGTAATGCCGGTATCAGCCTTTATTATTGAACTCAAAGGAAATTCCGGCATGGTTTTTACGGAAAAGACAACCCTGTTCAGCATGACTTATTCCGACCCGGAATTTATTCTGCCGGCGGCCCTGAACCAGAAGGTTTCAGGACACACATCAGACCGCCTTACTTCAACGGTTAAACTACGCACAGGCCCCGGTGTAACACTTAAAAAGGGCAACCCGGCAAAGTTCCTTGGCCCGACGCCGTACCTTGACATAGAGAATCCCATGATAAAAGAAAAAGCTGCCAGGTTCAGAAAGAGTACCGACCCGGTCAGGGATATATCGCGGTTTGTCTATGGTCACATAACAGATAAAAAAACAGGCATCCCGATGATTTCTGCATCAGTTATACTTGAAAACCGTTCCGGCGACTGCACAGAGCACAGCATACTCACCACGGCGCTGCTGCGCGCTGCGGGCATTCCCGCACGGTGCGTTGTCGGTGTTATCCTGGCAGAGGAGTTTGCAGGCAGGCAAAACGTATTTGTCTACCACATGTGGGTCGAGGCATATTACGGCGGGAAGTGGGTGTTCGCGGATTCAACCAGGCCCGATGATATTCATCTTAACAGGTACATCGCTTTTGCATATCACTCGCTGGAAACAGAGGTGCCCCTTGACTATATGGCGGCACTAACGTCACTCACTGACATGACCATCACGCGCATCCCCTGATCCCGCACCTGCATCAGATTCATACATCGAAAGTGAAGTTGTGCCGTACGAGCGCGTGAATTTTTTACGGAATATACCGGCTTCTCCAGGGAGTTCATTTTTGCTGTAGTGCTGGACCACGACAACTGCATCATCCGCAGTGAATCCGGGAACCGAGAGATTTTCAAAAAGAAATTTGTAGACACTCCCGCCTGCCGTGTTCTTGTCATACGGCGGGTCAAGAAAGATAATGTCCGGCCTGATCTCCTTTTTATGCAGATACCTTAGTGCTGAGTTTGCTTCCATGCTCAGGGCAAGGAACTCATCCCGTCCGCAGACCTGGTCAAGAAACTCCCTGAAGAATGAATACCTCTTCCTGTCAGACTCGTTGAGAACAGTAAGGGCACACCCGCGGCTGATCGCCTCAATTCCTATCTGCCCTGAACCTGCATAAAGGTCCAGAAACACCAGGCCGTCCAGGGACTCACCCAGCATTGAAAAGAGCGCGCCCTTGACCTTCTGGGGAGTAATGTCTGCGTTGTCGAACCTGCTGTTAACAAAAGGGATTGCCCTCCCCTTGAGTTTCCCGGCAGTAACCCTTACGGTACCCTTCAAGTTACTTTTTCCCCTCACCGGCCGCGGTGTTAAGCTCTTCAATGAACTTCTCGGGGTCAAGGCCGTGGTTAAATGCTATCCTTCCTATGTTGTCCTCTTTGACACCCTTGCATCCGGGACAGTAAAGGTTGTACCTGTAGAACACATCAGCAACCTTTTTTGACAATTTAAGCGCGTCAACGGCATTTGTTTCAGCTGTAATTTTCATTGTTACCTTCCGGAATAGACTTATAGAGACAAAGTAAAAAATGTTATGAATAATTCAATTATTTTTATTTTTATGTGCCGCCAGTCGCCGAAGGCGGCGGGCGGCACTGTGTTTTCTACAGTATGTTCCCCTTAAGAATCAGGTAAGCCACGTTAAAATATATCATAAGTCCTATAACATCCACTATGGTCGCAACAAAGGGGGCTGATGATGTCGCAGGATCAAGTTTGAACCTTTTTAAAACAAAAGGAAGCATGGCGCCGATTATCGTTCCCCACATAACAACACCTATAAGAGAGATCCCGACAGTGGCGGCAACAGAAAGCCACTGGCTCCCGTAAACACCAAAAAGCCTGTGCCAGACCGAAACCCTGACAAATCCCACTGCCCCGAGAATTGAACCCAGCATAAAACCCGAAGCAATCTCCCTGTAAAGGACGCGCCACCAGTCGCGCAGGCTGATCTCGCCTATTGCCATACTCCTTATGACCAGCGTGCTTGCCTGTGAACCGGAGTTGCCACCGCTGGAGATAATCAGGGGCAGGAAGAGCGCAAGGACAACCGCACGCGCAATCTCCTCTTCAAAATAACCCATTGCTGTTGCGGTGAGCAGTTCACCGAGAAAAAGAACTACAAGCCACCCTGCCCTTTTTCTCGTAAGACGCAGAAGGGGCTCCTCCATGTACGGATCCTCAAGTGCCTCCATACCTCCCATTTTCTGGATATCCTCCGTTACCTCCTCCTCTGCAACGTCGAGCACGTCGTCAACCGTAACGATACCCAGGAGTACGCCTTCGGAATCCAGTACAGGGAGCGCGTAAACATCGTACTTCTTGAAAAGAAAAACCGCCATCTCCTGGTCATCGAGCACAGAGAGCGCGGGAAAATTATCATCCATGATTTCACTTATTTTTTTCCGCGGGTGGGCAAGCAGGATCTGCCTTATCTTTATCTCAGCTTTCAGGTATCCCCTGTTATCTATAACATAAATCACGTTCAGGGTTTCACTGTCGTGTCCCTTTTTTCTTATATGATCAAGCACCTGCGACACTGTGAGGTTCTCCCTGACTGAAATATAATCAGGGGTCATGAGCCTGCCCACGCTGTTTTCAGGGTAGCCGAGCAGGGTCTTTGCTATATCACGCTCCTCTTTTGAAAGGAGGCCCAGCATGTTGTTGAGCAGTTTACCCGGCAGTTCCTCGAGGAGAGCAGTCCTGTCGTCAGGGGACATTTCATTAAGTATGCCCGCCACCATCTTTTTGCCAAGGTTGGCCATGAGATTCGTCTGCGCGTCAAAGTTAAGGTGCTCAAATGTCTGGGCAGAAAGTTCCCGCGGCAGGAGGCGGAATATTATCGGCTGTTCATCTTCGTCAAGCTCAGAGAGGAGTTCTGCAAGGTCAGCGGCAGGCCAGTTGCCGAGAACATCCTTCAGTACAGCAAAATTCTTGTTATCAATGAGTTCCCGGATCTCCGGCTGGAGCAGCTGTACAAACATTAATTTTCTCCCCGATCAGCGCGAGCGCCAGGTTTCTTGGCCGGCTATTCTTTATAATACAATACTGAATTTTATGGAATATCACGATATTTTTCCGGTTAATGGCATGGATTTCTGCAGGGCCGCGCATCAAAGAACTTATTCGCTCTCCCTGCTGCAATAGTGACTTCCATGATCTTTTCAAGTTATATTGCTTTCTGTCGGTTCAAGCCTGACAGAACAGGTGCCGGGTACAGCTCAAGTAAATTTTCCAGGCCTGCGCTGTCTATCTTTTTTTGACTTTATCCCGTAAGTAGGTATTTTTTATTCAGGAGAGTAGAAAGGAGGCTGAACCATGAAAGATGAACTGAATATGATTGAAGCACAGATTCTGAAAATTTTCAAGCAGAGTCACAAAAAATCAGACCAGGGTATGGAAATCGAAAAGGTTTTTGATGAATCTGTTAAAAGCCTGAAGGAAAATTTTAATTCAATCGTGCATTCACTGGCTGAAAAGGGGTATGTTATCCATAGCGGAACAAGTATAATTCTTACGGATAAGGGTGACTCGTTCCTGTATGATAAAAAGCTCTATAGTGACTATTAAGACCGGAATTTATAACCTGATCTTTTAAATAAATACCGGCAGCAGACTGCACATCGTAAAAAAACTGCCGTTTTTTATAATTCAGTGATTTTTACTGCAACCTTTTTTCAGGATTGATTGTCACTTTAAAAAATCAATTGATCTTTTTCCGGTTAAATTGTAATTATTCATGCTGAAAACAGGAGCAGAGAATGAGCAATAAAAACAGTGCGGCCGGGAAAAAAAAGAGGTTAGGATCCATGAATCTTACAACCGGGGCACCCGCTACAGAAAGAGTTATTAAGCCTAAAAAAACATTTCATAACATAACAGGGTTTATTTCAGTTTCACTGATCCTGATAAATACACTTGTGGGTTACACTCCTCTTTTAGCAGCAGGTCTGATCAAATGGATACTTCCATTCAGGTTTGTTACAGTCCCATGCACCTGGATTCTTACCCAGGTGGCAACAAACTGGTTAAGCGTAAATAACCTGGTTTTCGGCGGATTTCTCGGGGTTAAGGTGAAGACCAGCGGCGACTCGGTTTTTGACAGAAAGGGCTGGTACCTGGTACTCTCCAATCACCAGTCATGGATAGATATTGTTATTCTCCAGAAGGTGTTCAACCGGCGCATACCGTTACTTAAGTTTTTCATTAAACAGGAACTGATCAGGGTTCCGCTTCTTGGTTTCGCATGGTGGGCTCTTGATTTCCCGTTCATGAAAAGATACACATCTGATTTCCTGGAAAAGAACCCGCACCTTAAAGGAAAGGATATTGAGATCACCCGCAAGGCCTGTGAAAAATTCAAGACACTCCCGGTTTCAGTAATGAACTTTGTAGAGGGAACGCGCTTTTCGGAAATAAAGCATAAAAGGCAGAACTCTCCTTATAAACACCTGCTTAAACCGAAGGCAGGGGGAACCGGTTTTGTTTTTTCTGCCATGGGCAGCAGTATTAAGAAAATACTCAATGTAACCATAGTTTATCCCAAAGGCGACTTCGACTTCTGGAACTTCCTGTGCGGCATGATTAAAGAGGTGGATGTACACATCGAAACAATTGATGTTACACCTGATCTGATCGGCGATTACGAAAACGATCCTGTTTACAAAGCTCATTTCCAGAAATGGATCAACAAGCTGTGGGATGAAAAGGATAAACTCCTGGACACAATGTAAGCATACGCTGACAGGGCCCTCCCCTGTCAGTACCCCATACCTTTCAGTTCCGCGACGACCTGCACGTAGAATGCAGCCGCATCGAAGCAGTCTTCACCCGTAATAAAATTCATTCCTATAATATCAGCATGGGTAACGAGCGGCTTCCCGTTACATGTAACAAGCCCCCTGAAATTCCCCCATCTGCACGATGTTTCAGAAACAAGGCCGTCATTCTCGCCATCAGACTTTTTCATGATACCGTACAGGGAAGCCCATACAGGGTTCGGGTAACCGGAACTTATAACAGAGCCATAACTCTGGTAATACACACCAGCCATGTCCGGAACCGCTTGGTTGAAACTCTCCATGTAGCCCCTGGTCAGCTGGAACCCGGCCTTAAGGCTGTCCGGGTTTTTATCCCCTATAATCTTTGAGTACAGGTCAATGACAGCAGATGCCGCCTCCTGGTCTTTAACCTTCTCCATGACAATGTCAGCCATAACGCTGCCCCTGTGCGGAGTGGAAACCGTTGTAAGACTGGCCACACTGCCTGCCATGCCCAGCTTTGATATCATGTACCTTGCCTCAAGTCCACCGCGCGAATGTGCAATAATGTTGACCTTTTCGGACTCTGTTGAAGCAAGAATTTCAACAACTGTCTGCTTCAGCAGCTCCGCGTTGACCTCGATCGTTGCATAGGCATCCTGTCTGCCGGTGAACACAACGGCTCCCTGTTCCCTGAGATATTCAGGGATCTCGCCCCAGTACTCATATCCCAGGGTAACGTCCCTGAATGCTATGCCGTGAACAAAAACAACAGGGTATTTTGTACCGCAGTCAGACGCGGCCTCTTTTTTATTTTTTGCAATACACGACACTGAGAGAATAACAGCACATACGGCAGGCAGCACTATAAAGAGTTTTAATTTTGATATGTTCATTGTTTCCTCGAAGCTGCGGGTATGGACGGGTAATTTTTAAGGCTGCGGGACAAAGTCCCGCAAACCCTGAATCAGGCTGTTACTTCTTTGCAATCTCGGCGTCAAGAATTGGAAGAACCTCGCCTATTATAGCCCGGCTTTCATCTTTGCTCTTAACATACTTGATGTACTTGATCTTTTTATCTTTTCCTATAATGATGACGACACCTGCACCGTCGCAGTTGCCAAGCTGCCATGCACCGCTGAGTGTTTTATTCTCATCAAGGAGTATAACAGAGTCCGGGAACTGATTCTGTTTCTGTTTTGCTTTCATCCTGATGCCCGCGTTCGGGATCCATGTATCCTTGCAGTTTGCTATACCCATGGCACATAATTTTGTCTTGTCATACTTTTTCGCATCCATGGCGTCTGAGAGCGGGTCATTTACATCCTTCACATCCGGGTCAGTGTACATGATACTGATTACCTTCTGGCCGAAATACGGCATTACTTTAGGGTTGTCATAAACATCTATAATCTGGAGACCGGTTACAGCCTGCCCTACATATGCGGCATAGAGTTTAATTCCCGCTGATATGGCGACAACTAAAGCAAGAGATGCTATTGACAATTTAAAACTGCTCTTTTTTAACATAAGTCCTCCGTTACAATTTTGAATTATATCCAAACTAAAAAAGGTAATTATAAAAAAGCAATCAGTATTTTATGCCGGAAGCCCCGTATCGCGATACGGGGCTTCCGGCATAAAAAAACCCGCTTTTAAGCGGGTTTCCTTAACGATTTGTTACGATTTATTACATAAGAGAGACGTTGATAGCCCTGGGGCCTTTGTCACCCTTTTCTATGTCGAACTGAACCTCTGCGCCTTCAGGTAATGTTTTGAATCCCTGTGCAATGATTGCTGAATGATGAACGAATACATCGCGTCCGTCATCTGATGTGATAAATCCGAAACCTTTCTGGTCATTAAACCATTTTACTGTTCCTTGTGTCATGTAAAAACTCCTGTTGTGTGTTTGAGCCGAAGCCCTTATGGATTACCTGGATTTGCGACTAAAAACTGCCCTGGAAAAAACGGAGAGAGAATAGAAGTAGATACAACATGTAATCTAATTAAATACCATTGTTGTTCCAGGCGATAAATTGTCAATGCATAAACATAAAAAAACAGTAAAAAAACGCATTTTTTCTGTGCCCTCACCCGCCCTCCGGGCACCCTCTCCCGATGCGACATCTATGCTTTGCAGGTACATTTATCGGGGAGAGGGGGTGATTGATAAGTCTATACTGTCAATTATTTATTCGCAGTACCGAATGTGGCTTTAAGTCCCTTGATGAAACCGTCTTTCTCCGCATCAGTCATCTTTGCCTCGGGATGTGCAGGCATGTAGAAAAACGGCGGCATTCCATCTTCTGCAACTTCGCCTGCTGCATCGATCCCCTTATTTTTACCTGGGCGGCCCCATTCTGATACGTTAAGATTTTCGCGCGCCTCGTCAACATCGCTCTGCACAAGCCATGATGCCGGGGCGATTTTACTGTACCAGGGCCAGGTAGTTTCATTGCTGTGGCAGTTGCCGCACACCCTCATAAAAGTAGTTCTTGTTGCGGGTGAATCCCACTTCGGTTCGCCTGTAACTTTCGGATTGACGTGGTTCCTTCCGTACGGAATTACCTGGATAACCACGAGCAGAATGATTCCAATGACTATAATCTTTACTATTTTATTAAGCATCGTTCCTCCCGGGATATTCTGTTTTGCAGGTAGTATTATCCCAAAAACATGAAAATGTGCCTACTCTGCACTATTATAACCACAGATAATCCTGTTAATATCAAACTAACATTTTAAACCGGAATTTCAATTTTATTTCATGGTAATTGTCGATGGGACGGCTGCCCTCTCCCCTTCATTACTTCAAAACGGGAGAGGGGTGCCCGAAGGGCGGGGTGAGGGCATACCGACAGACCCATATTTAACTAAAAACGCTTGACCTTGCTGCCGAAAGGAATTATGATAAATACAGGATCAGCCGAGTGGCGGCTTTTGCAATAATTCAATGACATCCGGTTTATCACACTCTGAAATAAATAACAGGAGCCTGTTTATGAAACATATAGTCTGGGCAGTAATGGCGGCAGCATTTATATTTACGGCAACAGCGGGCTACAGCCGCGGGTTTTCAGTGGGGGTGTTCGGGGCTTATAGTATAGACGGGGGGAATATTGAGGATTCGATTGATGAGAAACGGAGTCAGGAATATGACCCATACTATCCGAATATCACAAAATCTGAATATGATACAATACAAATTCCAGGAGCTGGTGCATTTTTAATATATCAATTCAGCAATGGCCTGTTTCTACGAGCTGGTACTGAAATCTACCAATTGGTTTCAGGACAAGATGTATCCTATTCAAAATGGGATGACAATACCAATGTTAACACGATGGTTACTTATAATTATTCTTTTGATTATACAGCGATTGCATGGCCTGTAATGTTTGGAATTAATATTTCACCTGACAAAGGCAGAACATCCATATATATAGCAGCGGGGATTGTTACATCTCTTGTCAAAATATCCCGGGAAACACAAATTTCTTTTAACGGCATATATTATGAATCTGACAATGATTCTATTATATCCGGTTTTGCCGGGATTATTGGTGCTGAAAAAAAGATATTCTGGAACATATCTATTATGCTCGAATATGCGTTTTATAGATGTGAAGAAAACCGAAAAGAATCTGGAAAACAAAATATTTGGACTTCTTATCAATACACCGAACGTTACGGTCTCCCCCGCCAGCAGGCAAGGGTCGGGGTGAAGTACTCGTTTTAATGCCGCATGCCCTCATCACCCTAACCCTCTTCTCCCGCTCTGAAGAACGGACGGGGAGAAGAGGGAAATACTGAAATAGAACTTATACCGGTATCCGGCCCAATCAGAACAAGGGGCTGCAGCCCCTTGTTCTGAAAACTCTCCGTGCTCTCCGTGACTCCAGCAAAGCGGGTGGTGAAAATGCTGCATACATAAACCCCTTCCGGGAGCGTCTGGTAAAGATTTATGGAGAAGTATGAAGATTGTTCTGCCGGGGGCGTAAACTTCAGGCTACAATTTGTAGGCTTCTTTTCTATCATCGATATCAAGTATAATGACGAGAATTTTATTATTCTCAATTTTATAGAATATCCTGTACTTACCCACTCTCTATCTATAAAGATTCAATAATATTCAAAATGTCACCAATTTGACTTACATACAATTGTTATTATCCCAAAAACAGCCATTTTTTACTCTGACCGTATCCGTGAGTCACATCTCATTCTTCAGTTTTTCAATCCGCTCTACAGGCAATCCCGTTACTGCGGCAATTTTTTTAACTGTCATTTTTTCTTTCAGCAGGTTCATGGCTGTATCAAGTTTCCCTTTTTCGATCCCTTCCTGAATCAGTTCCTTACTGTACTTTTTTAGCGATGTTCTAAGCATATTCTTTACCCCTGTAATCTCTTTAATTTCATCAACTAATTCAGGCATTCCCTGAAACATATATTTAAACCAGTGTGAAAAAGCCGTAATTTCGTCCCCTTTTTCGTACCGTAATAATCTGACAATATTATCGATCTCCTGTTTCATTTCTTTACCGTCACAGTTTTCCGTATAAAACAGTGCCGCGACTGCATTATTAAGCGTTTTAAGGAATTCTCTGTCAAATTCATTTTCAGCAATTTTATAATAGCTGAAATTCGGTATATATTGTAACGGAATCGACTTCTCAATTAATCTATCAAGTCCGGCAGGCGCTGTCCACCTCTTTTCCCCGTTATACAGCATAACAGGAAAAACCGCAGGCAGCCTTTTAAGCTTATGGTTTTTTACAAGGTACTCATATAACTCAACAATGTATCTAAGGATACGCAGAGCCATAAACCTGTCAACAGTGGACTGGAATTCGACCAGGATGAATATGTAAACAT
>Ga0116171_10001609_pt1 | contig 22223 bp, 23 predicted proteins | sample AD_JPNHW2_MetaG_FD_89798 | JGI IMG/M metagenome (GOLD analysis project Ga0116171, IMG submission 89798) | Active sludge microbial communities of municipal wastewater-treating anaerobic digesters from Japan - AD_JPNHW2_MetaG | ecosystem: Engineered > Bioreactor > Anaerobic > Digestate | place...
CAGGAAATTCGACCCGGGGAGGGCGATGCAGCTCGGGCAGAAGATACGGCGATGGAGACTCCTTGGGGCATCCGCACTCGAGCTCTGCTATACCGGCTGCGGGAGGATCGACGGGTTTATCGACCTCCGGGGGACCCTCCGGGTTACCGATGCAGCAGCCGGGATCCTGATCTGCACCGAGGCAGGAGGGAGCGTGAGCGACCTGGATGGGGATCCACTCGTATTCCCCGACGAGGTCACGATCGGCAGGTGCATGGTCGCCACAAACGGCGTGATGCACCGGAAAGTGATCGAGTACCTGCGGTGAGACTATGAAATGCATGATGGTATCCCGGATCGATGACGAGAAAGCCATAGAATATACCGGGAAGCTCGGCGATGCTCTGTCCAGGGCGGGGATAGACGTCGAATTTGAGACCGCGACTGCCCACGGGCTCCACCGGCAGGGTTCCACCTTCTCAAAATCCCGCCCGGATATGGCCGTCATTGTGGGAGGAGACGGAACGATCCTCCGCACCGTCCAGGCCATGGACCGGCAGGTGCCGGTTATCGGCATCAACTGGGGCGAGGTGGGATTCCTTGCCGACCTTGAACCCGAAGAGGCAGAGGGGGTTCTCACCACTATCTCTGACGGATTTCTGGTGGAGTCGAGAATGAGGCTCTCGTTCTTCTCCGGTGAAAGCCATATCGGCGATGCACTCAACGAGGTCCTCATCGTCACCAGCCGTCCGGCAAAGATGCTCAGGTTCGGTGTGATCATCGACGGGATATTGTCCGAACGGTTCAGGTCTGATGGCCTGCTCGTCAGCACACCGACCGGGTCTACCGCCTATGCGATGAGTGCCGGCGGCCCTATCATCGATCCCCGCATCGAGGGTGCCCTGCTCGTCCCCCTTGCCCCTTACATGCTCTCTTCACGGCCGCATTTCATCAGCGGCGATCGCTCGCTCGAGATACGCCTGGAGAGTGCCAAACCCGCCAGCCTCGTGATCGATGGCCAGAAGAGCATGGACCTTGGCTGCGAGGCGGCCATCAGGGTAAAAAAATCCACCACTCCCGCACTCTTTGTTGACGTGGGAAGGAATTTTTTTGCAAAGGTTGACCAGAAACTCCGCCGGCTCTAGGTCACTTTCCACATTTTTATCAGCTCGCAATGCGAGCATACCGTATCCACGAAGGAGAATGATCCATGCAGACAAGCGAATATCCCAAAGCATCGGATGCCCTCAAAAAGGCACTTGGCCTCACCAGCTCACCGGTGGCCATCCGCATCGTGCAGAAGAGAGAAGAGATCCCCTCTGGTGTCGAGAAACTGGACAAGACGGTCCGTCACTGCCAGATGGTATCCCTTGCCCGAAAGGAAGGCAGAATATTTTACTCGACCGTGGACAACCACGAATGCGTCGGCGGGGCATGGGCCCTCGGGCTCCGGGAGATATCGGAAAGCCTGAAATCAGGCGATTTCTACTTCAAGCTGGGGAAATTTGAGACGCCTGCCGCCTGCAAACGGACGATCGACCAGATCCCGCATCTCGAGTCAGGGTCCACCTACGCGACGATGTATGCACCGCTCGAAAAAGCTCCCTTCATTCCCCAGGTGATCCTCATCGTTGCACCCCCCCGGGTCATGCTGAAGCTTGCACAGGCAACGCTGTACCAACTTGGCGGGCGGGTCCATTCCCACTTTGCCGGGATCCAGTCGGTCTGTGCCGATACGACCACGCAGACCTATCTCTCCGGCACTGCCAACTACTCGCTCGGGTGCGATGGATCGCGGAAGTTTTCCGGCATTGAGGATAGCGAGATGGTCATGGGATTCCCTGCCGAGATGCTCCCCCAGATGGTGCAGGCCGTGGAGATTGTCACCGCCGCCCCCGGATCCAAGAAATAAAAACCGACCACTTTTTTTACCAGCCGGTGCTGCCCTTCCGTTCAGCCACCACGACCGTGATATTGTCCCGGCTCTTCTCCCTTGCTCTCTCTACGAGCAGATCGCAGACCTCCGGCATCCCTGCCCCCTGCATGGCCGTGAGGATCTCGGGCTCCCCCATCCCATCCAGGAGACCATCGGAGCAGAGGAGAAGGCGGGATCCATCCAGCCGGCATATCGTGATGTCGGGCATCTCCCCTCTTCGCCCGATGATACGGGTGACGATATGCCTCATGGGATGACATTCCGCCTCTGCAGGGGTGAGGATCCCCTCGTCAACAAGCTCCTGGACCCTTGAGTGATCGCGGGTGATCCGGTGCAGGTCCCGGGAGACGAGGTAAGCACGGGAATCCCCGACATGCCCCACGATGCAGGTGTCGTTCTCGGTCACCAGTGCGGCAACCAGGGTGGTGCCAAGCCCGCGGCAGCGCTCATCACGTTCACCGGTCGCAATGACCACGTTGTTCGCCTCCATGAAGGCAAATTCAAGCAGCCTTTTCAGGGATTCGACCGCGATATCCTCCAGGAGGGCGAGACGCTCTTCTGTCACCTTGATGATGGTATCCACAGCAAGGGCACTTGCCACTTCTCCTGCCGGGTGGCCACCAAGGCCGTCGGCAACCGCAAGCAGGACAACAGTACCCATGGGGTGTCTGAAATGATTTACGCCACAGGCGTCCTCATTTTCCATCCTGATTCCGGCATCGGAACGGCAGCAGGTGCGCAGAGTGCCCTTCTCCATATGATCACCTTTTTCCATCACGGGGATGGTTTCCCCGCGACATCCCGTGGATTCATGGAACGATCCACCGGATCACTGTATATGTAAAGAATATCTTGTCCGGCACGGATTTATCCTTTATCGGAAAAGAAAAACCATTCTCTTATCGTTCGAGGACCAGGATCCTCCGTGTCAGGCTCTTGTGTACCCGCTGGGCATAGCAGGCCCTGATTGAGAGGATCCCGGCAGCCTGCCGCGAGATATCCCGGTGAGTTACTACAACTGCCCTCTTTCCGGGCAGGAGCACCCGCCTCATCTCCAGGAGGGCATCATCGTATAGCGTCTCCAGGCTCCCTGCAACGATCGAGACGGATTGGCCGTAGGGGAGATCGGTGACCACCGCATCGATGCATGCATCGCCAAAGGGCAGAGCCCCGCACGCAGCCTGCACGAATTCCCCACCCCCGACATTTTTCCGGCTGCCAGAGACCATGAACGGGTCGATATCGCTTCCAATTCCCCTGGCACCCACCAGTACCGCTTCAAGGACAATCCCCCCCGTTCCGCAGAACGGATCAAGCAGTCTCTCTCCAGGAGCGACAAGAGAGATATTGACCAGTGCCCTGGCCAGGCGGGGCATCATCACCCCGGGGTGGAAGAAGGTGCGGCTGCCAGGTCTCCGCAGTTCATAAGACGGCCGTTCCCCATGGAAGATCACCTTCCCAAAATAGCACCGGTCCCCGGAAAGGATCGCCCGGTACTCACAGCCGGGATCATCCAGGTCCACCTTTCCCCTTATTATCGATCCAATGCGCCGTTCAAGATCGGGGACCGTGACATTCCAGGCTGAACCGGCAATCTTTTTGACCCGTGCCGCAAAGGGGCAATCCGCAGTAATCCCGAGGTCCCGGACCATTGAGAGAAAGGCAGCCGGATCAGCCGGAGAATCACCGAGATACTCGAGGACCGAATGAGCCATGGCAAGGCGGCGGGCTGACCAGGGATCCCTGCTCTCCACCACCGCAACCTGGGGTCTTTTATCGATAACCTCCCCCACCACCTGGAGCTCGGCAAAGGGTAGTTCGGGGTGTTCGCCTGATAGCTCAACGATCAGTCTCACGTTCCAGTACAGTGGCTATCCGGGGGAATAAACCTGGTGGCAGCGGATCTGCCGGAAAAGGAGAGCGTGGACAGGGAAGGTTTTCCGGATTTTAGCCCTTGCCCATGAGTCCTGAGAAGAATCCCTTCTTATGGCCGGATTTTGCCCCTTCAATCTCGAGGATCTTCTCATAGAGCTCCTTTGCTTCAGGAGGTATCTGCCGGGGAATCCGGATCTTGACCCGTACCAGGAGATCGCCAGGTCTCCCCCGGCGGCGGACCCCTTCGCCAGGGATCTTCAGGGCGGTATCATGCTGAATCCCGGGGGGAATGGTGAGGTCAACCTTCTTCTTCCCGATCGTCTCGATCTCAATCTCGGACCCCATGACCGCCTGGGCCGGTGTGATCTCCGCTGCTGTCTCAAGGTTGTCTCCCTTGCGGACAAACCGCTCGTTTGGCTTCACCGAGACCTCGATGAAAAGGTCGCCATTGGGAGCTCCGATATCCCCTGCTTCTCCGTACCCTTCCAGCCTCAGGCGCATCCCAGTATCGATGCCGGCAGGGATTCGGACGGTCACCTTCCGCTTCACCTGGGTGATCCCGGCTCCCCTGCAGGTACCACAGCGGGACTCCGGGACCTTCCCCACACCGCGGCATTCAGGGCAGGGGGTCATCCTGACAAACTGGCCGAAGATGCTCTGGCTCATCTGACGGAGCTGGCCGCTCCCCCCGCAGCGGGGACAGGAGATCCGTTTCTTGGTGCTGCTCCCCGTGCCGTCACATGCCATGCAGGGTTCGGCATGGGAGACCTCGATCTCCCGGTCAGTCCCAAAAACCGCATCCTCAAGCGAGATCCAGAGGTTCATCATCAGGTCGGCACCAGGGCGCGGGCCTGACGGGCGCTGTCCCCCGAATCCTCCACCAAAAAAATCGAAGATATCGCCAAAACCGGAGAAATCCGCTGAGAATCCCCCGAATCCGCCTCCTCCCCCCGTATAGGAGCCCTTCGATGCACTGGTGTAACTATCATGCCCGAGGTGGTCATACTGCGCCCGTTTCTGGGCATCGGAAAGGACGCTGTATGCCTCGTTGATCTGCTTGAACCGCTCTTCCGCCCCCTGCTCCTTGCAGACGTCCGGATGATATTTCCGGGCAAGGCTCCGGTAGGCCTTCTTTATCTCATTCTCATCAGCGGTCCTCGGGATGCCCAGGATCTCATAATAGTCCCCGGTGGCCATCGGGCTCACTCGTCTTTCATGCTGTAATCGGCATCGACCACGGTATCATCTTTCTCTGTTCCGCCCTTTCCTCCCCCTGCAGCCTCCGTTGACTGCCGCTCAGCCTGTGCTTTCTGGTATATCTTGGTAGTCACGGCATAGACCGCTTCCGTGAGGACTTCCATCTGTTTCTTGATCTCATCGGTATTATCAGACTGGAGGGCTCCGCGGACAGCATCGATCCCTGCCTGGACCTTCTCACGGTCGGCCGGTTCCATCGAGTCGCCGCCCTCCTTGATCATCTTCTCGGCGTTGAAAACAGCGGTGTCAGCGAGGTTGCGAAGCTCGATCTCCTCCTTCTTCTTCTTGTCCTCTTCCTCGAAGTTCTTGGAATCGTTCACCATCCGCTTGATCTCGTCTTCAGAGAGCCTCCGGTCACCCTTGATGGTGATGGCCTGCTGGTTCCCTGTCCCGAGATCCTTTGCCGAGACATGGATGATCCCGTTTGCATCGATGTCGAACGTCACCTCGATCTGGGGGATTCCGCGGGGCGCAGGAGGGATCCCTGACAGCTGGAACCTTCCGAGTGTGAAATTGTCCTTTGCAAGGGCACGTTCACCCTGGAAGACATGGATCTCGACACTGGTCTGCCCATCTGCTGCGGTCGAGAAGATCTGGCTTTTCCGGGTGGGGATGGTGGTATTCCGCTCGATAAGCTTGGTCGCGATGCCGCCGAGGGTCTCAATCCCGAGGGTGAGAGGCGTGACATCGAGGAGCACGATGTCTTTTGCCTCTCACGTGAGGACTGCGCCCTGGATTGCTGCCCCGAGTGCAACACACTCATCGGGATTGATCCCCTTGTCTGGTTCCTTGTGGAGGATCTTCTTGATCGTCTCCTGGACCAGGGGTACGCGGGTTGATCCTCCCACCAGCAGGACATGATGGATGTCCTCGGGTTTCATCTTGGCATCGGCAAGGGCCTGCCGGACCGGCTGGACCGTGGATTCGACCAGGTCACCGATCAGCTGCTCGAGCTTTGCCCTGGTCAGATCGATATCCAGGAATTTCGGTCCGGTAGGACCGGTGGTGATGTAGGGGAGGTTGATGGTGGTCTTCATCTTCTGGGAGAGCTCGATCTTCGCATTCTCCGAGGCATCCCGCAGCCGCTGCATGGCGATCGGGTCGGTCCTGAGGTCGATCCCTTCTTTCTTCCTGAACTCCTCAACCAGGTAGTCCATGACCCTCTTGTCAAAGTCATCACCTCCAAGGAAGTTATTCCCGGAGGTTGCCTTGACCTCGAATACACCATCACCAAGAGTCAGGATCGATACATCGAACGTCCCGCCTCCGAGGTCGTAGACGAGCACAGTGGCATCCTTCTCCTTGTCGATCCCATAGGCGAGAGCGCTCGCTGTCGGTTCATTGATGATCCGGAGCACGTCAAGCCCGGCAATCTTCCCGGCATCCTTGGTTGCCTGACGCTGGGCATCGTTGAAATAGGCAGGGACCGTGACGACAGCTTTCGTGATCTTCTCCCCGAGATACGCCTCGGCATCCACCTTCAGCTTCTGGAGGATCATCGCCGATAGTTCCTGGGGGGTGTACGACTTGTCATCGATTTTTATCTTCTCGGTCGAACCCATCTTCCTCTTGATGGACTGGATGGTCCTCGTCGGGTTCGTTATCGCCTGTCTCCGGGCAAGGCTCCCGACAAGCCGTTCACCGTCTTTGGTGAAGGCAACAACGGACGGGAGTGTACGACCCCCTTCTGCGTTGGGGATGACAACAGGGGTCCCTGCCTCCATGATTGCCATGCAGGAGAACGTTGTTCCAAGATCGATACCAAGCACTTTTTCCTTTGCCATATCAGTCACCTTCTTTTCCCTTCGAGACTGCAACTTTCGCGCAGCGTATTACCCGGTCATGCATCCTGTACCCGCAGGTGAACTCCTCAACAACTGTCCCTTCTTCACAGTCAGAGGGGAGGGAGACCACCGCGTCATGGCAGACGGGATCGAACTTCGTTCCAACGGATTTGATTGCCTGTATCCCGTGCCGTTCGAGGATCGTCCGGAAGAGCTTCTGGATCTGTTCGAGACCCTCCCGGGCAGTGGTATCACCCGATTTGAGCGCCCGTTCGAAATTATCAGCGACCTCAAGGAGTTCGATCGCAAAACCCTCGATCGCAAACCTGGCCTGTGCGTCCATCTCCCGCGTCGTTCTCTTCCTGAAATTTTCGAAATCGGCAGCAAGCCGCAGGAACCGGTCATTCAGTTCATCATAGTCACGCTTCAGATCCTCAAGGGAGGGAGTGGGTGAATCGGAGGCTGATAAGTCTCTTTTTTCCTGATCCAGCCCATTAAATTCCTCCTCTTTTTCGTGAACCATAAGACGATCAGGATAATTATTGCATTGTGGTTCTATAAAATCATTTCCATCGATGCAACGTCTGAAGCCAACGGCTGCAGGCTGTGGCAGGACCATCCCCGCCAGCACTCCATCACTATCATATCAGATCATCTCATAATACCCTGACCATGAAGTGGGCACTCCTTTCTGTCTGGGACAAGCGGGGGATCGTGGATCTGGCAAAGACACTCAGTGCTGCCGGGGTGAAGATCCTCTCATCAGGAGGAACCGGCACGGTGCTGGACGAGGCGGGTATTGATTTCACCGAGGTCTCAGCATACACCGGCTCGACCGAGATGATGGACGGCCGGGTGAAGACCCTCCACCCCAAGGTGCACGGGGGGCTCCTTGGGCGGAGGGGTATCGATGACGCAACAATGGCAGAACACGGGATCGCCCCGATCGACCTGCTGGTGGCAAACCTGTACCCGTTCGAGCAGATGGCCCTGACCATTCCGGACCTTGACAGGCTGGTGGAGTATATCGACGTGGGAGGGCCGGCCATGATCCGGGCTGCGGCCAAAAATTACCGGGATGTTGCGGTGATCACGGACCCGGGCGATTACCCGCTTGTTGCCGATGCCCTGAAGAAAGGAGGGTTCTCCCCCGAACAGCGGTTCATGCTGGCCAGGAAGGCATTTGCACGGACGGCAGCCTACGATGCGGCGATCAGCAACTATTTCCAGTCTTCTGGCGCAGAGTATGCCCCGGTCATCACCCTCCAGTTCAGGAACGGGCGACAGCTCCGCTACGGCGAGAATCCCCACCAGAAGGGCGTGGTCTACGGTGAGGCGGGAATCGCTGCGGTTGCACCACTCCAGGGAAAGCAGATGTCCTACAATAACTATCTCGACCTGAACGCAGCAGCCAGCCTCTTGGACGAATTCGAAGAACCTGCTGCCGTGATCGTCAAGCACAATAACCCATGCGGGGTCTCCCTGGGAGCACACGTCCTCGAGGCATATGTTGGAGCACGAGAGGTCGACCCGGTATCGGCATACGGAGGAGTCGTTGCCATAAACGGGGAGGTGGGACTCCCGCTCGCTGAAGAGATCTGTTCGACCTTCGTGGAAGTGGCAGCTGCCCCTGCGTTCACCCCCGATGCACTCGATACCATGCACCGGAAGGAGAATATGCGGGTGGTGGTCCTGCCTCACCCCAGCATTGGTCCGGAGTTCAGGACGATAGCAGGGGGCATCCTCATGCAGGAGACCCCGCCCTACCGGGAGCACTGGCAGGTTGTCACCGATCGGGACGCGACCCCTGCCGAGCTCCGGGCGCTGCAGCTGGGATGGAAGGTCTGCAAGCACACCCGGAGCAATGCGATCGTCTTTGCCAGCCAGCAGAAGATCCTGGGGATCGGCGCAGGACAGATGAGCCGGGTGGATTCGGCAAAGATTGCGATCGACAAGTCCCTCTTCTCGCTCGAAGGATCGGTCGTGGCTTCCGATGCATTCCTCCCCTTCCCGGACACCCTCGAGATTGCGGCTGCGGCAGGTGCCACCGCACTGGTCCAGCCTGGCGGGTCGATCCGGGATGATGAGGTTATCGCAGCGGCAAACAACCTGAACATGGCGATGGTCTTCACCGGAATCCGCTACTTCAGGCATTAGGACAGAGTAATTTTTTTAGTATAGTCCTTTTTTTACCACCATTCTTTCTCATAAATCACCTCATAACATATTCATTAGTTGGAGTTCGAAAATCGATGGAAAAAGTGAAACACAATTCAATATGAACAATGAAGAAATGTATGTGCTCGATACCACTCTATCGCATCTTGGGCAAGCCACAGCGGCGGGAGTTAGCCGAAGGCGAGAACCCCCCGGAGCGTTTTAAAAAGACATGAAACACGTTGAGGTGAGGAAAATGAGTGGAAAAAATGACCCTTTCCCCTTTTTCTCACAGCGGCAATCCGGCTACCAGATTTTTTTTGCAAAGAGGAAGTGAATCCCGCTCCATTGAGCCAGACTTCCCCCCCGCATGTATGAAATCCTGCCATTCATCCATTTTTTGAATCGCCCGAAAAGTTTGAATCGACAGGAATGCCCCCTCCGATTGTATTCCTTTCACGCGCGTTTGATCCTTCCCGGAAGAGAATCGCTATGAGCTGACATGAGGGTCCGGATGCTGTGGTTCCGGAGCTGTGGTATATTTTTTAAGGACCCTACTTGATATCATCTAACAGGTGATATCGATGGAATACGGTTCGATTATCGGCGAATCAATCGAGTATGCAAAGGAAGCGGTATGGGAAAAATGGACGAAGTGGATCCTTCTGATTGTGTCAACCATCATCTTTCCCCTGATACTCGGATATGTGATGGAAATTTACCGGGGCACGAAACCGGCCCCTGAGCTCGAACACTGGGGGAAACTCTTCATTGACGGCCTGAAGTTGATCGCGGCCTGGATTGTCTATATGCTCCCTGTCATCGCGGTACTGCTCGTATTCGGCGGCTGGGCGCTCTTCTCAGCCATCCAGCAGTCTGCCATGAGCGGGAATCCCGACTTCTTTGCCTCGAATCCTGAACTTCTCATGCCGCTCATCGCCACGTTCCTGTTTGGGCTTCTGATCGCGGTGATTCTTGCGATTCTGATCAGTATCGTTGCCTATATCGGCATCATACGCATGGCGAGAGCGGAGCGGTTCGGCGAGGCATTCAACTTCTCTGCGATTTTTGAGACGATCCGGAAGATCGGGTGGGGGGGCTATATCCTTGCGTTGATCATCCTTGTTGTGGTGGTCATGGTCTTTGGCATCATCCTGGCCCTGATCATGGCTATCCCGTACATCGGCTGGCTCATCTACCTGGTACTGCTCCCGCTGCTCTCGATATTCCAGGCACGGTATCTCGCCCAGGTGTACGATGCCGGAGAGGACCAGACGATTGAGAGTGCAGTCCCGGTCCAGGCATAATCTTTTTTAAATCCTTTTATTCACCGGGATCGGCCGGGTCCGTGAGAGCAATTAAAAAAAGGAGACAATCGTCTGTTTTTCCTTAAAAAGTCTATTTTTCTTGGTCCGATATATTAATGAGGCGCTGCAGCAACAGTATGGGTGTGGTGGATTATCCATGACAGATCGTTTTATTCCCTGAAAAAATTCGCTTTTTTGATACCACGTTACGGGACGGGGAACAGACTCCCGGTGTCTCGTTGAAACCTGTTGAGAAACTGGAGATTGCAACGCGCCTCTCGGAGATCGGTATCCACGTGATCGAGGCGGGATCCGCGGTTGCTTCTGAAGGGGAACGCCAGGCCTTGCGGCTCATCTCGGACGCCGGACTCCCGGCCGAGATCTGCACGTACGTCCGTGCAGTCCCTCTTGACATCGACTATGCCGCAGAGTACGGTGCCGACTCGGTGCATCTCGTCATCCCGGTAAGCGACCTCCACATCGAGAAGAAACTCCGGAAGAGCCGGGACGAGGTGTACGCGATGGCGATGGACGCCGTCACGTATGCAAAGGAGCGGGGCCTCATCGTGGAGCTCTCCGGGGAGGACGCCTCCCGGGCAGATCCCACATTCCTGAAATCGGTCTATTCCGGGGGGCTTGACCATGGTGCCGACCGGCTCTGTTTCTGCGATACCGTCGGCCTCCTCACTCCGGAACGGGTCGCGGTGATCATCCCCCCGCTCTGCCTCGCCCCGCTCTCCATCCACTGCCACGATGACCTGGGTATGGGGCTTGCAAACACGATGGCAGCACTCCATGCAGGAGCCTCGTGTGCCCATGTCACCGTCAACGGACTTGGCGAACGGGCAGGAAACACCCCCTTTGAGGAGCTCGTCATGGCGCTCGAGATCCTCTACCAGTACCGGACCGGGATCAGGACAACAGAGATCTATCCGCTTGCTGCCCTGGTATCCCGTCTTACCGGGGTCCCGCTCCCCACGAACAAGGCGATCGTGGGCGAGATGGCATTCACTCACGAGAGCGGGATCCATGCCCACGGGGTGCTGAAAGAACCGAGCACCTACGAACCGGTCCCCCCGGAACGGATTGGGAGAAAACGGCGCATCATGCTCGGGAAGCACTCGGGGTCTGCATCAGTGGAGGCAGCCCTTACCGAGCTCCATTACCATCCGGACGGGAAGCAGCTGAAAGAGATCCTTGGCCGGATCAAGGATCTGGGGGACAAGGGAATGAGGGTCACCGACAGCGACCTTATGGCCATCGCTGAAGCGGTTATGGCGATAGAATGCACACCGGTCCTCAAAATGAAGCAGTTCACGGTGGTGTCGGGCAGCAACGTCATCCCGACGGCATCGGTCACCCTCCTTGTCAAGGATGAAGAGGTCACCAGTGCATCCACCGGGACCGGGCCGGTCGATGCCGCAATGGAAGCATTGCGAAAGTCAGTCGCAGCAGTCGCCGATATATCGCTGGAAGAGTACCATGTCGACGCTATCCACGGCGGGACGGATGCGCTCGTGGACGTGACGGTAAGATTAAGTAAAGACGGGAAGATAATTACGTCTCGCGGCGCTCGCACCGATATCATCATGGCTAGCGTGGAAGCGGTGGTCGCCGGCATGAACAGATTGTTGAGGGAAGAACATGAAGACCGGAGCAAAAATCCTGGTTGAAGGGCTGCAGCGCGAGGGAGTCGAGACCATCTTCGGCTATCCTGGCGGTGTGGTGTTGCCGATATATGATGAACTCTACGACTCGTCATTGCGGCACATCCTTGTACGGCATGAACAGGCAGCAGCACATGCCGCTGACGGCTTCGCCCGTGCCAGCGGCCGTGTTGGTGTATGCCTTGCCACCTCCGGCCCGGGTGCCTGCAACCTGGTCACCGGGATCGCTACGGCCTACATGGATTCGGTGCCTATCGTCGCCATTACCGGCCAGGTCCCGACCAGTCTCCTCGGGAACGACGCGTTCCAGGAGTCCGACATTACCGGGATCACCCTCCCGATCACGAAGCACAACTACCTCGTGAAAAGGACAGAGGACCTCGGGAGGGTGCTACAGGAAGCATTCTACATCGCGGGAACCGGAAGGAAAGGACCGGTCCTGGTCGATATCCCGAAAGATGTGAGCATGCGATCGATCGAGTACGATTATGCGGCTTCTGAACCGGTGACGCTCAGGGGGTATCAGCCGACACTCAGAGGCCATGCCAAGCAGATCGACAAGGCACTCGAGATGATTATCGAGGCAGAACAGCCGGTGATCTACGCGGGCGGGGGGATCATTGCATCGGACGCCTCCGAAGAACTGGTGCGTCTTGCCGAAACCCTGGTGATCCCGGTCACCACCACCCTGATGGGACTGGGGGCGATACCCTGCGACCACCCGCTCAACCTCGGGATGCTCGGGATGCATGGTACCCGTTCAGCGAACTACGCTGTCACCGAATCGGACCTGCTGATCGCGATCGGGGCACGGTTCGATGACCGCGTCACCGGGAAGCTGGACAGCTTCGCCTCCCATGCCCGCATCATCCACATCGACATCGATCCCGCGGAGATCGGGAAGAACAAGAAGGTCGATGTGCCGATTGTCGGCGACGTGCGATCGGTGCTGCAGGATATGCTCGCAAAGCTCCAGAAGAAGAAGTCCTATGATCGGTGGCTCACCCGGATCAGGGGATGGAAGGAGAAACACCCCCTCCAGTATGTCTCTGACAACTGCCTCCGCCCGCAGTACGTGGTCGAGGAGCTCTCGGCGCTCCTGAAAGGGGAGGGCATCATCGTCAGCGAGGTCGGCCAGAACCAGATGTGGACCGCTCAGTACTTCTGTTTCAGGAAGCCCCGGACCTGGATCACCTCCGGGGGTCTCGGCACGATGGGATACGGGTTCCCTGCTGCCATCGGCGCCCACTTCGCCTGCCCTGACCAGACCGTCTTCGATATTGCAGGGGACGGGAGTTTCCAGATGAATATCCAGGAACTCTCGACCGTCGCCTCGAACAACATCCCCGTCAAGGTCGCGATCCTGAACAACCGGTTCCTCGGGATGGTGCGGCAGTGGCAGGAACTCTTCCATAACCGGAGGTACTCGTTCACCGAACTTCCCCCGGTCGATTTTGTGAAGGTGGCAAACGCCTACGGAGTTGACGGGATCAAGGTGGAGTCGTGCGAGGAGGTGGTCCCGGCCCTGAAAGCGGCGATCGAGACCGATGGCCCGTTCGTGCTGGACTTCCGGGTCGAGCGTGAGGAGAACGTGTTTCCCATGGTCCCTGCAGGGGCAGCCATCAACGAGATGATCGGGGGGAAGCAGGAATGAAGCCCCACACGCTCTCGGTCCTTGTGGAGAACAAGGCAGGAGTACTCTCGAGGGTCACCGGGCTCTTCTCCCGCCGCGGTTACAACATCGAGAGCCTCGCGGTGGGGATCTGCGAAGAGCCGGGCATGAGCCGCATCACCATCGTCTGCATCGGGGACGATGCCGGGATAGAGCAGGTGATGAAACAGCTGAACAAGCTGATTGATGTCATTAAAGTCTCTGATCTCACCGATAATGAACGGGTGGAGCGGGAACTTGCCCTGATCAAGGTGACTGCGGAGCCGGGGACCAGCAGGGCTGAAGTGATGCAGCTTGCCACGATCTTCCGCGCCCAGATTATCGATGTGGCTGCAAAGACCATCATCCTCTCAATCACCGGTGACACGGAGAAGATCGATGCATTCGAGAAGCTCCTCCGCCAGTATGGGGTAAAAGAGCTCGTGAGGACGGGTCGGATCGCAATGCTCCGTGGTTCAAAGATGCTGAAAGGCGTAAAATAACGGAAATTTTCTTTTTTACGGCATCACTACTCAAGGATCAGTATTCACTAATTGCTGACTATCATCCTGAAGGTATTCTGGTAAGCCAAAGAGGTGTTAGGGCACTCCAGTTTAGGAATCCAGGAAGAGTATCATCAAATAATTTGTTTGACCCAGTCGCAGTATATATTATAATTATTTTATACAAAATATTTAATATAACTCCGATCCACCTTCTCAAGCGATCTGTTCAAATCGTGTTCATCACCTCCAAACAAAGCCCCATAAGGGCTCCTTTTTCCGGTTTTTTCAGGACCAGGAGGGTATTCCTGTGGAAATGGTGTCCACTGCTATGGAAAAGTCCTTTTAAATCGATTCAATTTTGATTTAGTGTATTTTAGTGCCTTGAGAAATCTCCTCTTTATTGCGTTTCTGTTCAAGGCGTACTGAGGGCAGTAGTTCTGGCTGATCTTTCCTCTAGAAACTCCGCTAAAACGCTTCCATGAAGGTTTTACAAAATAAGCAGTTATAAGGCTTTTTTTGCCTGAAAAGCCACTATTTGAGGATTTAGAAAATATGGGGAGGAAGAGGAGGAGGGACATGACCACCACTCATGCTGAACCATTGGATACACGAGTGGCGAGATCCCCGTTTCAGTCCTTCGCCCTGATGAGAAGCCAGTCCTTCTCCCCTGCTCTTCTGAACCGCACCAGGACATAGCGGCCGGAAAGACGGTCTCCTTTCATCACCACCTCGATCTTGTCCTTCTCCCAGACCAGCGGCTCAAAGATCCCCGAGTCCCAGATCTTCACCTCTCCCGCACCATACTCGCCTTCCGGTATCGTCCCCTCAAATTCCGCATACTCGAGCGGGTGGTCCTCGGTCTCAACCGCAAGGTGCCGCTGCCCTGGCTTTTCAGGGATCCCTTTCGGGACGGCCCAGGATCGGAGCACTCCCTCCGATTCAAGCCGCATGTCGTAATGGAGGTGCGATGCATGATGCTCCTGCACGACAAATATCCGTGAGGGATGTGGTGAAGCCCTGATCCCTCCACCAGGCTCAGGAGTTGTTGTAAAATTCCGCTTCCCCTTGTACTCCTCAAGACCCATGAACGATCACCTTATTCCGATCCTTTCGCAGAAGCCCTTTCAGCCTTCAGCTGGGCGAGGGTCTCCTCAAGCGCAGACATCAGGTCCCTGACCTCTGCTGCTTTCGGCTTCTCGACATGATAGGTCGTTCCTGCCATCTTGGACTGGATCAGGGCTTCGATCCGTTCCCGGTACGTATCATGGTAGTCCCCGATCTCAAACTCCCCTGAGAGGTCAGAGACGATCTTCTCAGCAAGAGCGAGCTCTTTTTTTCCCGGAATCCGGATGGCGGAAAGGACCTCGATCTGCCCCGGGTCGATCACCTCATCAGGATAATGGAGGGTGGTGAGGATCAGGGAGTCCTGGTACTCCCTGACCAGCACGGGATACTCCTTGGTCCGGAGCGTGATCCTGCCGATCCCTGCTCTCCCCATCGTGCGGAAGGTCTCCCGGAGGAGGGCATAGGCATCGGCAGGCCCGTCGGGGAGGAGCAGGTAGGTCCGGTCATAATAGACCGGGTCGACCGAGAGAACAGTGATGAACCGGTCGATCCGGATCCTCCGGTCTGATTCGGGCCTCACCGCATCGATCTCTTCCTTCTCCAGTACGATGAACTCCCCCTCCCTGACCTCGTAGCCCCGGACGATCTCTTCCCATGGCACCACCTCGTTATCCCTCGTGCATACCCGTTCGTACCTGACGGGCTGGCCATCCTCCTTATGCAGGAGGTGGAACTGGATGGTATGATCTTTCACCAGGACCGTAAGCCTGACGGGGATATTCACAAGCCCGATACTGATGGCCCCTGTCCAGAACGCCCTGCGTGAGGAGCGCTCTGCTCCGGCAGCATCCTGCTTCATGGCAGCATCCTGCTTCATTTTCCCACCTCGGGTAGTCTCTGGGTGGAAGTATACAGGTCCATCCAGGGATCTGCATCCTCTGCCCGGAAGGTCTGTAGGGTAAAATCACCGGGATCAATACCCCGGGAAAGGTCCTCCCAGGAGACAGGAGCAGAGACGGTTGCCGTTCCGGTTGCACGCAGGCTGTAGGGGGCGATCATGGTCTTCCATGCAGAATTCTGGAGATAATCGATAAAGACCTTTCCGGGATCATGGGTCTGGCTGAGCTCGGATACGACCAGCGGCGACTCCCGTGCGAGCAATGAACCGACCGCATGGACGAAATTCCTCGTATGGCTGAACCGGTATCCGCCGGCGAGGGGGATCACCACATGAAGGCCCTTCTTTCCCGATGTCTTTACAAAGGAGACCAGCCCGAGATCGGCGAGCATCTCCCGCAATGCGAGGGCAACGGTCACCCCTTCCCTGAATCCTGCAGGGGGTTCCGGATCGATATCGAAGAGGAGGAGATCGGGAGACTCGGGGTCATCCAGCCGTGCAAGGGGGATATTCAGTTCGATCGCGGCAAGGTTGGCCAGCCAGATGAGGGTGTCCGGGGAGTCGCAGACGATATAGTGGAGATCTCTCCTGGCAGAGACCGAATGGTGGCGATAGAGATGGACCCATGCAGGGGTCCCTCCCGGGGCATCCTTCTCATAGAATCCCGGGGCACTCACCCCGTCAGGAAACCGCTGGAGCACGAGCGCCCTGTTCCCAAGATGGCGGAGGATGTGTGGAGCGATGCGAAGATAATACTCAACCACGTCAAGTTTTGTCAGGTTGAGTTCAGGATACATCACCCGCGAGGTATTGGTGAGCACCACTCTCCCCAGCTTTTTCCCTTCCGGCATCCATTCACCAATCAGCTGTAATCGTTCTCTTCACGCTCACGGACTTTAAACAATCGCACGGAAATGCCTGACTGCCGGAGGTCAACCATATATAAATTCGTAACAGCAATGTATACGATGTGAAAACCGCGATCCTCGGTGGGGGACTTTCCGGCCTCACCCTCGCCCGCTTCCTGCATGAACGGGGGGAGGACCTTGTTGTCCTCGAGGCAGAACCGGCGTTCGGGGGTCTCTGCCGGTCGCGGCGGGAGGGGGGATTCTGTTTTGACTCGGGAGGATCCCATATCATATTCTCACGGGACGAGGAAGTTCTCGGGTTCATGCTATCGGTCCTTGGAGAAAACCGGGCGGTCCGGAAGCGGAATACCAGGATTTTCTACAAGGACCGGTTCGTGAAGTACCCGTTTGAGAACGGTCTCTCCGAACTCCCAAAAGAGGACCTCTATTTCTGCCTCCATGAATACATAAAAACCCTGATCGCCTCGGAGAAAGGGGAACTTTCTCCGGTGAAAACCTTCCAGGACTGGATCTATGCAACGTTCGGAAAGGGGATCGCCGAGTGTTATCTCCTCCCCTACAACCGGAAGATCTGGAATTACCCCCCTGAACAGATGTCCGCCCACTGGGTAGAGGGGAGAGTCCCAAGGCCGCCGGTTGAGGACATCATACGGTCAGCCGTAGGGATCGAGACCGAGGGATATACCCACCAGGCAGTCTTCTCCTATCCGCAGGAGGGGGGGATCGAAGCCCTTGTGAGGGCTGTTGCGCTTCCCATCACCGATCGGATGACCTGTGGATTTCGTGTTTCGAGCATCCGCAGGTGCGGGGAGGGGTGGGAGATCAGCGATGGCATCCGGACCATCAGTGCCGACCGGCTGATCAGCACGATACCGCTGCAGCATCTCATCCCGGCACTCGAAGGAGTCCCTGAACAGGTACGGGAGGCGGTCGGTTCCCTCCGGTATAATTCTGTCTGTTCAGTGTTCATCGGGGTGAACGGGAAGGTTCCCGACATCTCCTGGCTCTATGTGCCTGACCCCGGGATCGGCCTGCTGAACCGGGTATCATTCCCCTCAAACTACAGTTCATGGGTAGCTCCGGAAGGATGCGGTTCGGTTCTTGCAGAGATCACGTATAACGAGGGTGATCCTCTTACCCGTATGGACGACACGGAGATCATCCGGCACGTGATACAGTCGCTCGAAACGATGCAACTGGTTAAAAATGAGGATGTCATCTACACCGGGATCGCCCGCCATCGGTTCGCGTATGTTGTGTACGACCTCGACTACCTTGCCAATATCCACATCGTGAGAGAGTACTGCCGGGAGATCGGGATCGACCTGGTCGGAAGGTTTGCCCAGTTCGAATACCTGAACATGGATGGCTGTATCAGGAGCGTCATGGAGTATGTCGGGAAGATAGCATGAAGGTCAACTTTTATGTTGAGGATATGCTCTTTTTCAAGTATATCGGCTGTGCTACGGTCGCAAAAACCCTTTATGGGCAGCTCTCGGCGACAGAAGGCCTCGAGCTCCGGTGGAAGGGAGCACCGGGCAATGACGATATCGTCCACTACCATACCTTCGGGCCCTTCGCCCTCTTCCACCGGAGGTTATCAGGGGGAAAGAAAGTCCTGACCGCTCATTCAACCCCCCGGATCAATGTGGGGAACATTGCACTCGCACAGAGGATCAACAGCCACTACCCGAAGATATACCGGAAGTTCGATCACATTATCACCATCTCAAAGCCCTGCCATGAAGAGGTCACATCGCTTCTCCCGGAGATCCCGGTCACCTACATCCCAAACGGAGTGAACAGGGAATACTTCCGGAACGATCCTGAAAAAGGAGCCGTATTCCGGGATCTCCATGGCATCCCGGAAGGCCAGGAAGTGGTGCTCTCTGTTGCGCAGCTGACCCCGCGAAAAGGGCTCTACGACTTTCTTGCCCTGGCAAAGGAGCACCCTGACCAGACCTTTGTCTGGGTGGGCGGATTTCCCTACGGGTCATTCTCCAAGGACTGGATCCGGATACGCAGGCTGAAACGCCGGTGTGGCAGCAACCTGATCTTCCCAGGGTATGTCGATGATATCGTCTCAGCATACAGTGCTGCAGATATCTTCCTGATGCCATCCTATGCCGAGACGTTCGGGCTCGTGATCCTCGAGGCCCTCTCCTGCGGCCTTCCTGTCATCGCCCGGGATATCCCTGAATTCCGGGAGATATTCGGGGATGCGGTCCTCTATTTCAGTACCCGCAATGAAGCGACGACACTCCTCCGCGACAAACCCGTTCTCTCCCGGTATCAATCGCTCGCCCGGCCGTATTCGGCAGAGTACGATATCAGGGATTCGGCACAAAAACATCTTGCACTGTACAGGGAGCTTGCCGGCACATGATATCGGTCATCGTTCCTGCTTACAACGAGGAGCAGAATATCGGGATGTGCCTCCAGTCATTATCACGCCAGACTATCCCCCGCGACTCCTATGAGATTATCGTGGTGGACGGTGGCTCGAAAGACCGGACCCGGGAGATTGCCGGTGAGTACGCCGACCTCGTGTTCATCCAGACCTCAAGGAAGGTAGGGGGTGCACGGAACGATGGTGCACAAAAAGCCAGGGGAGCCATCATTGCCACCACGGACGCGGACTGCATCATCCCCCCTGAATGGCTCTCGGTGATCAGTGCGGCATTCGAGCGTGACCCGGGGATTGTCCAGCTCTACGGACCAGTTGATCCTAGGGAAGGCGGGCTGAAAAACCATCTCTTCCTTGCCCTGGCCAACACCTTTTCACGGTTCGGCTACTACACCCGCCTGTTTTATTATACCCTCGGGTGCAACACCGCGTTCAGGAAAGAGGCCTTCTTTTCAGGGGGGATGTACCATACCGTTGATGCAGGCGATGACCTGGAGATAGCGAAGCGGATGAAGGATCTCGGGCGGGTGAAGTTCGAGAACCGGATGAGAGTCATCTTCTCGATGCGGAGGTACGAGCAGTACGGGACGTTAAAGTCACTCTATGAATGGGTGTATATTGTTGCCCATGGAGGAGACTCCGAGAAGCATTCCTACAGCAAGAGGGAGTATAAAAAATAGGGAGAGTACCGGGAAAGGGCAGGGTATTCCGGTCTGAGTGAGGGATGATATACTGCCCCCTTCGTGCCTCCTGCTTCATTCCAGAATGCATATGTAGAGCTCCGGCTCTTGATCTCCTGATGAAGCAGGGAGATGCCTGTCAGGGAGAAACAAAGGACATGGTCGCCCGATTCGACCACTGTGAATGTGCCCGGCTCCTTGGAATGGTGGTCAGGGAGACCTGGCCGGGAGGAGCACGGATTGCCATGACCGCGGAGGGGAAGAGGAATCCGAATGGCGTCGTGCATGGCGGGGCAATCTTCTCCCTCGCCGACCAGGCATTTGGCCTTGCCGCAAACACCGGACCTGTCCGCCAGGTCGCAGTATCGGCAACGATCACCTACCTCTCTCCTGCAAGGGGGGATCTCGAAGCAGTTGCCGAGCAGGTCTCCGAGACGGAACAGCATTCGCTCTTCCTTGTCAGAGTATATGATGGGAAACGACTGGTTGCTACGTTTGATGGTGTCGGAATAAAGGAGAAGAGGGCAAAGGGGGCACAATCAAGGCCTTCACTGAGGGAAGGCATCACCCTGGGAACCGGTTGATCTTCTATCGGAACCGGATCGGGATACCCTTTCCCTCCCAAGAGCAGGGCAGGGCACCTCAATCAGACACGTGGAGATCCCGCGGGTGGTTCTAATCCCAGCTGCTGGATCGGGATACCCTAAAAAAATGGATCTAGCCCCTGCTCTTATAGGGGAGGGTCTGGTCATAGATCAGGTACTTGTCCCCGGTCACGAGCGTGATGAATACCTGGAGCCGGTCAGCTCTTGTTTCCGAAACCTCCTTTGTACCGACCATGGTGATATGGTCATTGACCCCGGGCCTCGAGAGACTGTCCTGCATAACAACCCCGTCCGACCGGGTGAGGAGGGTATCCATCGTCGCTACGAAGTTGATCCCGGCTCCCCCGCGGAAGGTGATCGTGATGTTCGGGTTCACGGCACTCCGGTCGACACTGATTGCCACCGATTTGTCCCCGGGCATGGGCCCGGTCAGGTAATCGGCAATTGCCTGGGTAATTGTGGGAGTGATGACAGGAGACATCGTAGGTACAGTCGTGACAGGTGTCAGGGATCCGGGTGGTTCTGAAGAATCGGTGCAACCGGAGAGCAGGAGGGCTGTTGCAGCAAGAAGGAGGATAACAAGTATTGTTCCTTTCATGCAGAAAGATTGGAAGGGCTTCTGTATTATAGGCTTTTTTCAGAGCACATAGGCTCATTCGTACCACTTTCTGCTTGTGATGTTCGGGGCAGGGGGGGTAATCTGTATGGATCTCTGTTCTGCAGGATTGTCCGGGAAGAGATGAGAGGGACAAGAACAGATCATTGAGGGCAAGAGTCTTTGTTCGATAAAAGCTTGATGAGAAGATCCGGCACGCCGAGGGGGAGATTTGAACTCCCGAGGCGCAGGGCGCCAATGGTTTTCGAGACCATCGCCTTTCCGGGCTAGACTACCTCGGCACAGGGACCAGATATTTTTCTCCGGAAGCCGTATAATGGTATCGAATGGCGATACAGAGCAGGATGAGACTCCTTCCAAATGACGAGGTGAGGATATATGAGGGCACGGAAGGAGACACCTATGAAAAGGCCCTCCTCTCGTTTGGGATCAATCCGGATTCCGTATTGATCTTGTTCAGGGGAACCAGTATCCCGCAGGACAGTGAGATTCGGGAAGACCAGGTCGAGATCGTCTGTATCTGGTAAAAGAGGGTATGAAAAAGAGAGCGGAAGGTTATGCCCCGGCAGGGCTGGGGGCCTTCTCCTGGGTGATCATCATATCATCGACCCGGAGCAGGAGTACTGCCGCCTCTGCGGAACTCTGGATGGACTGGCGCTTGGACCGGTGGGGTTCAACGACGCCCTCCTTGAACATATCAATGATTTTCCCGTTGTAGACGTTCAGCCCTGCATGCTTCTTCCCCTTTGCATGGGCTGCCTTCAGTTCGACCAGTTTGTCGAGCTGGTTGAATCCCGAGTTCTCCGCAAGGGTGGTCGGGATGATCTCAAAGGATGCTGCGTACGCCTCGATGGCGAGCTGAACCCGCCCCCCGACCGTCCCGGCATATTCGTGGAGTTTCATGAGGAGCTCGGTCTCAACGGCGCCTCCTCCGACAAGGAGTTTCCCGTCTTCCATCGCATCC
>Ga0116171_10001612_pt1 | contig 22202 bp, 24 predicted proteins | sample AD_JPNHW2_MetaG_FD_89798 | JGI IMG/M metagenome (GOLD analysis project Ga0116171, IMG submission 89798) | Active sludge microbial communities of municipal wastewater-treating anaerobic digesters from Japan - AD_JPNHW2_MetaG | ecosystem: Engineered > Bioreactor > Anaerobic > Digestate | place...
AAAGCAAAATCCCTTCTGTGTATAGAAAATATAGTGTATTTATTTGAAGAATAGGTGCTCACAAAGGGGCAAATATCACCAAAGTATATAAAAGGTTATCAGAGGGACTATTAAAGATTAAGAGCAATAATACTTTTCTATTTCCCCAGCAATAAAATCATCACCCCATTCATTCCATTCACTTTCATTATAAACATTAACCATTGTTGGTATCCCATTAACTGATTGCTCTATTTGTTCAGGAGGACAACCATGTCTATCAATATACATTCTTTTCATTTTCACTCCATATGTTGATGCTTTATTTTGAATATTTCTATCAACAATATTGAAGTATTGTTGAATTCTTCCTGATACTGTACAACATTTTTCACTTGGAGCATTTGTTAGTAATTTGATTTCATTTCGTAAAGCATCTTTCACAAATATTCTATCTCTACTATCCATACCAAGGTCTTGTAGTAACTTAATATTCTGGATTAAGACCGAATGTTGCTGGGGAGAGGGTGGTCGCATTTGGTACTGACCAGTCTTACGAATAGAGGGTAAGACTTCTTCAAATATCCAATCCTGAAATTTAATAGCATTTTTATTCTTTGATTTAATAATAAGTTCATATAGTCCTGCTTCATTGAGAAATATTGTTTGCTTATCAATAGAGGGAGTCGTGGGCGACGACTCCCTTATTCCAATCTTTTCAAAAGAGTTTCTATTTTTCTCTCTTACATTGTTTATAATAGCATCTCTCGTATTTTTATAGTCAAGTGCCAATGCTATATCTTTCCCTTTAAACCACGGTTGTTCAGGTGTGCCTACAATAGTGATAGTGTGTCCTTCAAATTGCTTGATTAGTTCCATTTTGTTATAATCAATTATAACAAAGTGTGAAAAAACGAAATCAATTTTTATAATTTGCTTTCACCATTGTTGATATTATCTACTACTTCATCACTATCATTAATAAATTCCCAACCAAGAATTGGTGACCTTATTCTAATGTTATCAATTTTCTTTTGTTCTGGAATCTCAATTCCTAATTTATTGCTAATAGCAATTTTGAAATCTTTCATTTTCTGGTCTTTTGAGTAAAAATCACTCTTTTTGTATTTATTCCACAAGTCTTTCAATGTAACGTAATGACCATCAATAGGTTCAATAGTCTGGTCAATAAAGTCTTTGATGTCATCAACATTTGCGCGGTATTGTTTAGTTGCTTGAATGACGCTATCAGGTTCAATTAAACCATTCTTCTTGTACAGTGGGTAAAAATCAGTCAATAGCAGGTACATAAACATTTCTTTCCAGTTTTCAATTTTCTCACTCAAGTGATAGTCCCTTGGAAATTCATTTGAATATTTTGGATTATCAATGAATCTTGATTTGAATTGGACTACACTCAATCTACGCCAAGCACCCTCATCATCAGCACTTAAATCAGGTAGATGATTGGAACAGAATACTATCTTAAATTGAGGTTTAAAGGTAAAAGGGTCACCATACAATGCACGAGTAATTATTTTATCACCACCTGTCAATTCTTTCATTATACCTGTATTAATAGTAGGTTTGAGATTCTTCTTATCATCAGGTTCCTGTGCTGAAACAAACCGTAATCCCTTTAAACAAGCAATTTCTGGTGATGCAGCACTTGAATTACTTTGTTGTGATTGTGTAAAAATCTTGGATGAAATTTTACCAGCATATTGTCCGCAAGATTTTTCAAATAATTCAAGCAATTTTGATTTACCATTTCCACCGACACCAGTCCAAATATGGAACTTTTCTTGGGGATTCATACCCAAGAGACAAGATGCCAAAAATGTTAGTATATATTGTGATGTCTCTTCTTCTGGAAAAATTTGAGTAATAAAACTGACAACAGGTACTAACTCCTCTTCAGAGAACGTCTGGTAATTTATGCCAGTAGAAAAGGAAATAAGGTCTTCTGGTAATCCTGCTCTGAATTGACCAGTCTCTAAATTATAAACACCATTCTCAAAACCAACCAAATGTGGATTACTGTTCAATTGTTCCAAAAATTCTTTTTGTTCAAAAATAGAAGAACAAGCAGTAATGAATTTATGAGCAAAACTTTCGTCTTTCAATTTAGCAATTAAATCATTTAATGATTTAATTTTACTTTCATAACTCTCTATCAATTGGTCATCTTCTTCATTTTCTAATTGTGTTTTGATTGATTTTAAAAGTTGTTGATATTGAATGACGATGTCTTCTGCTAAATATAGTCGTAATTTTCCAAGACTAACAGGAGACCATTTATGACCAGTAAATTCATACCAATTATATTTATTGATTGACATTTGAGGACACGCCACTAATAGACCATTGAAGAAATATTTGATAACACAAGCAACATCAAAAGTTGTTTGTGAGAAAGATTTGAAAATCAATTTCCTTAATTCATCCTTGAGATATGTTTTACCTTCAATTGGAGCAATCTTGATAGGACTATCAGTAATAAAGTTCTTTTTTATTGATAACTTGGATTTAGTCGTCATAGTGTAGTTTATAATTATATTATAGACACATTTATAAGTATGATTTAGAAAATCAATTTTTTTAATAATTATTAAAAAAATTGATTTTGTATTTAGAAATAAAATAAATATATAAAAATATAAATGAATCCACAAACACTTACCAAAATTGAAATTGAGAAGATACAATTTAAGAATAACACACTCTCTACACCATTATTTATTAAATTAGAGGATGTCGTGGTTCCATTTACAATTAAGAAGTTTGATAAGAATTGGTCTCTATCACTCAACAACGTTGATCCAACTAAATTGAAGGAGATCGAACAATCATTTAGACAAAGAGTAGGTGAAACTGATTTTGAGTTTAAAACTAATGTTATAGAAGACCAAGAAGGTAAGTTTAGACCATCTATACGCGTTAAAATTCCAGTGAAGAATGATAAATTTGATTTTGATTGTTATGACACAAATGGGAAGGAGATTGAGATGAACGAGAAATTAATTGTTGAATATTTTAAGAAGGGAACACATCTTAATGTGATTATTCAACTCAATTGTTATGTTTGGGAAGCAAAAAATATGTATGGTATAACCTACACATTAGTTCAGGTAAAACAGTTAGAGGATAAGAAGGTTTTTAAGAAGTGTGTAGTCTAATTTACGATTTTTTTTTTCTATATTTTTCCTTAATAGGAATGGGAGATGCCTGATGTATGTGAACTAAATGGCAATTGATTAATTGTTTTGATGCTAAAATATCATCGCATTCGGGACATTTGTATGATTTTCTCCATTGGTTATGTTTGATTAATGGGTTATAAATCCCAATAACATCTTGGAGTGATAATAGAATAGGAGTGTTCTTAATTAAATCAAATTCGTTCAAATAATTTTCCATTTTCTATAAAATAGAGAATTATTTTTTTTTTTAAAATCAATTTTCACTATTTTCATTTTGTTTAGAATAATATGATAAAAATCCAGTAATAACTGGAACAATAATAACTAAAATGCCACTAATCCATTTGAATAAATTACTTTGTTTGAGTTCCTTATGTTCTACAAGTTTTTCATGGAGAAGTGAGTCAATAATTAATTTGTAGATGTCTTCTGGTGGTGTTTTTGGATCAATTAGTTTTGATGAATTAGTTTGAATATTTTTTATTAGTTGTTCTTCAATTTTTTTATGATTGGAAATAATGTTTCCAATTGCTGGAGGTTGACTAATTTGACCTGATAAATTGCGTTCTAATATTTTCTTAATGTAGGGATTATCTATTTTCGTTCTTGATAGAGTTTCATCGAGTGATTTACTGACTACTTCTACTATTTCTACTATTTGAGACATATATAGTAATAATATAGGTAGTATTATTTAAGTAGTTTTTAGAATTTCTTGGCACACCTGGGGAATGGCTTGAGTCAGTCAGTCAAAAAAAAGAAAAAGAAAAGGTATCCTCTTTTTTTACTTCAAGTTGGTGTGACATAAGTGGTGCAAATTGGGTAAATCGAAGAACTTGCCGGGAAGTTATCAGAGTGAGGTCGGATCTCGATCGTCCCGTTTGACCCAACGCAAAGGTTTCCTGAGATCCACCCCCCCGCCTCCATAGTACCTCCGAGCACTATGGGCATGTAAACGGTGTACTCCGGCCTGAAAGCAGCTGGCAGGACGATAAACGCCAACGCCGCGTCTCGCAGGTTCATAAATGGAACGTTGGTCGGAGAGAAATTAAGGATCGGAGCAGTCATGGTCACGCGAACAAGGTTCCCGGTCTTCGTGAACTTAATCTCCGTCGCGGCTATGGTGAACGCGTTTCCGTTGTAGTGCCACTTCGCGTTCGTGTAAGTCTGAATAACACTGGCCGAATTGCCAGAAATACTGCCGGATACGATTAAATTACCGCCAATGTAAGTATCTCCGGCTATCCCAGTACCTCCGGACACAATCAAAGAGCCGGTCGCGGTTGAGGTTGATGCGGTCGTGTGGGCGACGCTGACAGCAGTTTTGCTCACTGATATAGCCGGACTTCCGTTGATCTTAAAACTGATGTTATTTGATGCGCTTGTGTCACTGACATGATCGTAAGTAATTAAAGCACACTGACCCGAAGTCCATGCCTTGCCCAAGATCATACTAACACTATCTCCATCCACCATAGTCGCCTGAGTTCCGAGGAAGAGCACCGGAGTAACCCCAGTGCCGCTCACAGTCATCCTGGTAGTCGCAATTACGCTCGGAGCCCTTATGGTCTTGGCGCAGCCGAAGTCGCCGGCAACTGTCAGTGCGCCGGTCGTGCTGTCAGTACCGACTAACGTGGAGAGAACTTTTGTAGTTCCGCCGACGAAAAGTTCCTTACTGATCCCAACTCCACCATTCGCTATAAGTGATCCAGTGGCAGTTGATGTCGAAGGCACTGTACTTGAACAATGTAATGAACCACCTACATATATATCTTTGGCACAACCAATACCTCCTGATGTTATAATTGCTCCTGTGGCTGTTGAAACTGATTGTGTAGAAGATGTAATATTTGTATCTCCTGCCACATTTAATTTTTTAGCAACCCCTACACCTCCTGACACTACTAAACTACCATTATTAGATGCTGATGACTCTGTTGTATTAAGAACATTAACCACAGCAGTACTTGCCATATTGATATTAGTTGTTGCTGGGTTAATTGTTGCTGTGGTGATAGATGTAAATGAAGGTGTTCCAGTAGTTTTAACATTTTGATTTAAGTAGGAGTCAATTGTGGAGTGTGTTAATGTTCCTGCCCCAATTAATGATTGATGATTAATTGAACCACCATTATTAACCCAAACACCACCACTGGTATAAGTGATTGTTTCATCAGGGAAAGTTGCTCCCTCTCTACAATAAAGAGTCCAACCTTCTTGTGGTGTTTCTTCATCGTACACAGCATCAGTTGAATCCCATTGATAGATTCTATTTTCAGTGAAATCCCCCACTGTGATTTTTGCTATATATCTGTCCCCATCTGCTGGCCCCACTGGTGAAACAGTAAAATCCCAAAAAGAAATGACAACAGCATGCCAACTTATATTTTTTGTCACTGAATCATCTACATATCCTTTCGTGGTTAAGTCACCTGGTGTAGTAGGAGGAACGAGAGAAGAAGTTTTAGGTAAATCTGTGAATGTTTTTAATCCGCCTAATGTCTGTACTCCTGCGGTTATAACTCCTGATTGAGTTGTTGATGCGTTTTTAATTGAATATTCTTGATTAATGGGATCATAAACTAATGGATCTATTGCGGTAGGTGTTAGACCAATTGATGTATTGTATTGTAATAAATCAAAGTCTATCGGTGGAGTAACACTCATTTAATTTATATAATCTATTTAAAAACAATATTCGTTTAAATAGATTATACAAATTAAATATGGCAGAAACAAGGGATGAATATGTCATTAATCCTGAAACTAAATATGTAATTAAGGTCAATGGGTCAACATATGATGCTCAATTAGCAAAATACCCTGAACTTGCCACTGCTCAACGTGTGGATAGAGAAGGAAAACCTATCTCACCATCAAAGAAAATTCAGGTTAAAATTAAATCAAAAACAGAGGAACAAGCGTTTAAGGAGGTTGTTGATAAAACGAAAGAACCTGATGATAGTGGATTAAAATTAGCAGAAGAACCAGAAGTAAAATTACCACGACCGGTGAAGGAAAAGGAAGTGGTGGTAGAGGAAGAAGTAGAGGAAGAGGAAGAGGAAGAGGAAATTGACCCATTGGGAGTTATTGCTGAACAAGAAGAGGAACTTGAGAGAGAAAAAATAGAACATAGACAAAAGACTGAAAAAATTAAATCCATGTTAGAGAAGGGTAAGTATAAGGAAGAAGATGGAGAAGAAGGGACATCTGGTGTAGTAACGTTGAGAGATAAACCAGAAGTTAAGGAGAATGAAACATTCGTTAGGATTTTGGAAGATAAAGATCCCGAACGAGTTGTGTTAGAAACTGTTCAATATATTAATGGAGCAATTGAACCAATTGATAAATATGCTGTCACTATTGAAACTGGTGAAGCATGGGAAGAATTCAGTAGGACTGGAGATCGCACAGTATTTAATGAGAAAATTAAGGATATTTCCAAGAAACTAATTAAGAAGGAAGTTGCTTTCGCGAAGAAGAAGAAGGAGTCAAAGAATAAAATGGGTAGAATTTTAACAAGAGAGGATAAGGTTAAATTCTTGAAGCGTATTTGAAAAAAAAGACTCAAATAACAAGGGAATTATTAGACATCATTCTATAAATAATAAATATGTATTAGTTAAACTTCACAAATATTCTTTACACCCATCAGAAATTGAAAATATCAACAAATTGAGATATTTAAGAAATACTTTTAATGAAATTCATCAAAAAAATTGATTGAAAGAATTAACAACTTTTTTCAATCAAATATTAATTTAAAAATTCAAATTAACATAAATTAATATTTTTTTAAATAAAATATTTCCAAAAATCAACTGCTTTATTCATTTTTGATTTTAAAATTAATGAAAATAGACCAGAAAGTGAAACCCAAATTGATGTTTTGTGATAACTTTTAAAATGGCCGATACTTTCAAGAGTATTTTTCCTATCATTTGATACATAAATTAATATTTTTTTAAATAAAATATTTCCAAAAATCTTTCTTGAATAATGATATTACTTTGTGATTAATGGATAATTGACCCACAGCACAAGCACCCATAATCTCACGGAAATTCTTACTATCGAATGCTTTTTTAATTAAGGGTAATAAATATGGTTCATCAACAATGGCATAGGCAAATTGTGTTAAACCATAATCACCATGATCATCAATATAACTGCCAACTGATGTGATACGTCCATTACTCCAAATTAACTTTGGGATTCCAAAATGTCCATGTTGGATTGAGGAATAATAAAATGTGGGTTCACTCTTGGAATTAACTGTATACACGCAGGGATAAATAAATTCATCATCTTGATTTTTAGACATCCATTTTTTTTGATGATGATAGAGTGATGCGCTATACAATAAATTAACCCTATTTTCATCTTTATCAGCGACAAGTGATTTAATTTCGTCAAAATGACTATCATCCTGTGTCTTTGACATCCATTTTTTCCTGGTTTCATATAGTGAATAATCATGAATAACTTTAACTGTGTCTCCATTTGTTGCTAAAAGTGAATATACTTCATCAAAATGACTATTGGGTATAAATTCAAGATTAATGACATTAATGTTAGTCATAATCTTATCTTCAAAATTGATGGTGGTATGAGTTTCAATAACCTTTTGATTGTGTAAAACATACCAGTCATATCTTGTTTCAGTGTTAAACATTTTAAGTCCATCTTTTTCGTTGTGAATTTCAAGGTAAAGTAAATCATGTGATAATAATTCTTTTTGTATATTTTTGAATTTTCCTTCTATATTTCTCCATCCAGATGGATGAACTAATGCCATATATCCCGTTAGATTTAATAGACCGAGTGACTTAATTACAAATTTATTCCACATAGTTTCAGTTTTATGTACCCCAACTATTTCCTGATATGGTGGATTACCAATTACCGCATCAAAGCCCTTTAATTTCCATTGTTTACCAATATCTAATTTCAGTGTATCACCCACATAACTATTAAATGGATAATCAATTGCCTCAACGCCACCATGATAACGAACATGACATTTCATGATTTCCGTGGTAATAAACACATTTAACGGATTGATATCGGCATAATATAAACAATAATCCATAATCACATGACAACGCTCAAACTTATCAGGTATCTCTTTTTCCAAACCATTGAAGAAGCGATCAAAAATACCAATGACAAAATTACCCTTACCACAACATGGTTCAAAGACTTTGTGTGGGTGTGTCCAAAATTCGTGTGGAATTTTTTCTAACATCTCATTGACTAACTTAGGAGGTGTCGGAATTTCGGCATGACTCTTCTTTTCTTTCTCAGTGGGGATAAAATGACTGGCGATCAAGTCACGCAATTCTTTGTGGGTGGCATTGGCATAAATTTCTCTAATATCATTAATAATTTCTAAATTGACACTATCATTTAAAACATGAGTCATCACTTCAACAAAATATTTATAGTTCTTATTAACATAAATTAATATTTTTTTAAATAGAATAATGTAAATTGTCTAATTCACATCAGTCTATGACCAACAGTAGGTGGATGAACTTGACGGGAGTTTATTTTACACCTACGAATATTATTGATAAAATATTTTTAAATAGTTTTTAGAAATTCACTATCACTATCACTATCACAGTTATCTTCATCATCGGAATCACTTGGACTTGGACTATTTTGGAATTCAACTTCTTCTAATTCGTCCATTTTTTCATTAATATAAATAAATACCTTATCATCAGCAATTTGTAAAAATGAATGAGGAACTTCCTTAACCATTCTGTAGAGACCATCAAATTCTTCTGGTGTTCTACCTGTCATATTAACAAAATCCCTCTTAATTGACTCAATTGCGAATTTATCATTCATAGCAAAAATCACTCTCACGTTTGAATTATTTCTAAATAGAGTATTAACCATGGTTGCCGACTGTGTAATATAACAACAATGATAATGGTAATTTCTCCACATACCGTTTATTGTGTTACAGAAGCGAACTAATGGATTATCGCGTGATTGTGTCATAGAACAGAAGTCGTCCATAACTATGAGACCCCAATCGTCATCATCTTTCTTTGAACGAATATCTTCTAATATTTGTTGTGCTTCTGCTAAATTATTACCGAAATGATAATCAATATTTTTCATATCACAATATTTTTCAATTTCATTATAAATAGGATTATTATCAATGAGAGAAAATATAACCAATTGAGAGATTTTAATTTGTGGAATAAGAGACAGTAAATAATGAGATTTTCCACTTCCAGATTTTCCAATAATTTCAATTGATAAATTACCGGAGGGCATGAATGCCCCATTATCCTGTTTCTTACTATATGGAAGAAGAATTCGTTGCCCTCCAAAATAAGACCGTTCAAATTTAAGAGGTTCTTGTTTTTTTGTTTTCTTAATGTCAATTTTATCGACTGGTTTAGTATTTTCTGTTTTTTTTTGAATTATTGATAATTCACCAATTTCAGTTTTGGTTGATTTTTTTTGACGAGGCATAAATATAATTCAATTAATATTATATTTTTTAAATATGTTTCCTACGTTTGATGCTTCTATCATTGCTTCCTTATAAGAACAACCTAATTACATAAACTTTTTAGAAAAAAGTTTTATCAAAAATTTTAATTTAATTTTAATTTTAATTTTAATTAAAATTTTTGATAAAACTTTTTTCTAAAAAGTTTATTATTTTTAATTTTAATTTTTGATAAAACTTTTTTCTAAAAAGTTTATTTTAGTAATTGATAGAGACTGATGAGTCTGGGGTAACCTGCATGACCATAGTCTTGAAAACAACGATGGCAACATTTCTTCCCGCCGCTGCTGGAAGAGCACTGCGTAGACGAAGAATAAGGTCTCTTCCTTCACGAGAGAGATGTGGGGCATTATTACTCCATGGTTTTAGACAAACAAATGGTAGAGTGCTCTTAAATACACCAAATGGTATTGGTTTACTTGTGCGAGAAGCACAAACATTGAGACATTTGAGATACTCTTGGTAGAGATGTCCAAGGTCAGGACTTCCATCGTTAATGATAGACAGTTCCTGTGGAGGATAAGTTATTTCACCGAGTTGAAGTTGTGCCGATGTTAGTGGAACGAGTGTTCCGGCGGCGCCTGCTTCACTCTCATTATCTGGGAATGTAGTGGTTGCTGATGTAGCGCCAGCACTAACCAACATAAATTGTCCACAAGATTGACCGATAACAGTTGAGTCAACATTAACCTGACCACGTGCCATCTGCATGACCATAACAGAGTCAATATTTTTAAGACCACTAATAATAATATCACCACCAGTATAAGTATAGTCAAGCACTTGTGTATTGAGGTATGCTACATTATCAACTGCTTGAGATGCCTTCTGGTTAATTTCAGTAATCTGTGTTGCTGGGGCAAGAACATAGTAGTCAGTTACAATTTCAGCATTAGTAATGAGATAACATTCAGTTCCCGCGGCACCAACACCATGTTCCATACCACGAACAGAATGATTACGCCAAACAATTTCAAGTTGAATTTTACGAAGATTATTCATAATACAGGCAGGGAAACGTGGGAACAAGTCTTGGAATGAAATGAATTTAGTTTCACGACTTGCGAGTTCTGCTACCCTATGACGCGCTCTACGTTCTACTTGAACCGCTGTAAGTGCTGGATAAACTGGAACATTGGTTCGTGTTATCCAATTTGGTGAGGCATTTCCCTCAATAGGTGAAAAAATCTGTTCATCCATGTTATTAAGAACATCCCATGTATAATTACGGAACAGTCTTGCTGTATAATCATAAACATAGAGACCATTGCTAATATTATAAACTGCGGTTGATGAATCGTTAATCGTAAGGATAATTGAGTCGATCTGGTCAGCAATAATGTTCCATGCTGGACAAGATAGAGCACAAGCTGCTGGTTGAGCTGCCCCAGTATGAAAACGTCCTCTTACAGCAAGGGCACAAGTATCCCATCTCAATTTAAAATTAGAACCATTTTGAATAACAAATTTTGTTTGAACACCTCCAACATTAAGACCTGTCGCACTTGAACCACCCACTTGAGCGGTTATACGTTGTTCCCCACGGTAAAGAGTTGAAGCATCAACTGGAACTGTTTTTTGTGTGACGTCATACAGAACATCCTTCACTGGTTCATAAACTGCTTTCGCATCGATACTCATGGTTGTAAATTGTTTTATATATTTAGAATTGAGAGTAATGTCTTTAAATACTTATAGATACAATCTATTTAGAACTAATTTTACATTTACAAATTATAAGGAAAAATGGAGTTTGACCAAATTTATGGAACAATTGACAACGGTTTCGGTAACATTACTGAAACAAATAAATACAGTTATTTAGTATCAACACAGAAGAGTGATGTGTCCGGACAAATTAAAAAAGCACAACAAGATGAAAAAACTGTTGAATCACTCATAAACCAAAAATATGCCCAAAGAAAGGCGAAAGAACCACAATCGTCAGTTGGTAGTGGAAAGACACGTAAGTTTTTATTTAGAGCAAAATAAAAATTGAAAATATTTAATAATTTGATATTTTCATTTTTTGTCAATATTCTCTTAATTCCAACACAATATTAACTGATCCCTCAAGTAGAGGGACTATTTGTCCAGTTTCACTTCTAAATTCAAATGCGTATTTTGATAAGTTATCCAATGCGTTGACAAGTATCCACGGTGAAACTAATCCTTGAACTGGATAGAGATACTCATTACTCACTGTTGACACTGACAATGGAACTTGACACAGTTCATTAGATGAAGAACCATTACTAATTGAAATATTACCAAATCCCTTAAGACGAACAGAAATATTATTACCGAACCAATCCATGCGAGCATAACTTGGTGCTGTAAATATGTCTCCTCCTACAGCACCAGTTGATGTGTAAGTAGTTGTCGCAGCGAATCCAAGAAGTTGATACATAACTGATGTGACACCTCCAACAGTTGGATTAAAATCAACTAAAATAGTATTAACGACTGCCAATTTCGTTTGGTCTAACCACAAATAAATTTCTTGTGTTGCTGTATTTGAACGAATAATAAGACCGGGGTCAGTTGATAATGTCCACCATGTGCTAATTACTGATTGAATAGCACTATTAATTAAGGAAATTGAATAAATACCATTCGTTAATTGTATGTTTGTCCAATTTACTCCATTATCAGGAGAAACACGTAGTAATCCATTATTAACACCTCCCCAATTAATGACATTTGGTATTTGTGAGTTAATTGAAAATTTACACAATCTCAAACCCTTTGGAGTGTTAGGATTCATACGGAGCGGATTATCTAAATTGACTTCTCCATCAGGACTTCCAATAGAAGTTAATGTTTTAGAGTAAGTTAGAATTCTTGACATAAGTTATTATAATAGTATTTAAAAGATTAATCTTTAAGTAATATATATATATAATGAGTGTCAATCAGGAACTTAATCTAATGGACGTCCAACCATCTTATACCAGTGATGAGTGGATACTACTACAAGCAATAGATCCGAAGGGAAAATTACGCACTGAAAAATATAACGAAGACCTAAATAGTCAAAGACAATTAGGTTACAGTGAAATGGTAGGTGAAGACCAATTTATGAATAGAGGTGTCCCAATGGATTATGCTGGGACTACTCTTAAAGGTCGTCAAGGTGCTCGTGAAGTTCTTGGTGAAGGTTATGGTCAAGATGGTGGTTTCGCATTTCTACCATTACTCGCCTCCGCGGCGCCTGTGATTAGTTCTCTAATCGTTCCCGTTATTAATGGAATAGCAGGTCTATTTAAAGGTAAAGGAGTAGCACCACCAAATCTTCGCTCCGGAGGAAATACTGCCGTAACTGGTGCTGTATCTGCCATATTACTACCTGTTGTAGTGAAACTACTTATGGAACGTCTTCCAATTCTTAAACAGAAGGAACAACAAATAGAACAAGCATACGGGCCCGAGAAGATTGCTATGTTGAAAGATGCTGTTAAAACAGAAGTTAAAAAAATTATTAAGGTTCTCCCACAGGAAGGTATTGATGTTCGTCCAACAATGGCAATGAAGGTTGCTAATCAAATAGTTGATAAACAACTACCAAAATCACTTGACAAATTCATTGAAAAACCTTCAAAGGAAATAGGTCAAGGTCAAACTGCCCTCGGTATGACTGTTAAACCTATTGTTAAATGGGCTCTCTCTAAATTAGTTAAGGACGCACCAAGACGTAAGGAAATTTCGCGTAAATTAAAAAATATTAATGAATTCATAGATAAATCAGCAGAAGATGAATTCTCTTCTGGTAAAGGTATTTATCTTGATAAACTTCGTGGTGTATCCAAACGTGTTCTTGATATGGTTCTTCCAGAAGCAACTGACGCATCTCTTAATGTTTTAAGTAAAATAGGACAGAAATATGACATTCCTTCATTTGAATTACAACGTAAACCAAAAGGTATGGGTATCAGTCCCCCACAAGGTGGTTCATTCATCCAAGTAGCTGGACTGGTTGGTAGTTTCGTTATGCCAGTTATTAATGTATTGAAGGCAATATTCGCTCCAAAAGAAGCGAAGGGTATTTATGGTGGTGGTGATGATTTAATTAATAACGCTGTTGTTCAGTTCCTTGACAAGAATGGTGCTCATCTTGAGTCTCTAATGTCATCAATCAATGATATGTCTTCAAAGGAAGGTTGGGAAGCAACTAAACAAGTCTACAATAAATTAGCAAGTTCAGTTTTAAAGAAAATCGGAGTTGAAGGTGCGAAAGAGAAAGCATCTTCATTAGTTAGTCGTCTAATACCTAACCTTGTTCGTAAATCACAAGGTGAAAATCCAGTCCAAGCACTCACTGGAAGTGGTAAATGTAAGGGTGGTCGTGCTCCACCAGCACCAGCATGGTTGAGAGAGAAACAACCCGCTGTTATTGGACAAATTGATAAGGCAAAATATTTTACAGCATCAGGAAAAAAAAAAAGCAAATTAAAGAAAGGAGGAAAGACTTACTCTGTAACTCTCCTATAAGAGGTTTAGGTGCTTCTGGTGCTAACAGTATTTCAAGAAAATTTGATAAAAATCGTTTAATTTCCTCACAAGATATTGTCAATAATGGATTAGATTGGGCAAGTATTGATACATTCAGTTCCAAATTACAAGATAGAGTTCCTCTTATTGTCAATACTGATGTATCAAGTAGTGGGGGTATTCATTGGATCACATTCTTCCCTATTGATAAAACTATCTATATTGTTGATTCATTAGGAGCAAGAAATAATCGTCCTTATGATAACATTATGTTCGACACATTCAAAAAAAATGGATACAAATATAAAATCTATAATGGTGAATTTCAATATACTGATGACTCCTTATGTGGTTGGTTTGCTATATTCGTCGCTAAAATGCTTCAAAGTAATTCTAACAAAATTAATTCAAATAATATTTTTAGGTTAGTTGAAAATACTTTTGGAAAAACAAGTGACGATAACGACATTCAAGAACTAATTAGTTCCTTCGGTATGACTGCTAACGGTCAAATGGATAAGATTTATGATTAAAACTTTTTTCTAAAAAGTTTTATCAAAAATTAAAATTAAAATTAAATTGATTTATATTCACAGTATAAATTATACATCAATTTTTCTAACCCATCAATACCACCAATTATTTTCATTGTTTTTGCCATTTTATCTATTTATAATAAGTAATAAGTTATTATAAATAGTAAATCAATTTTTTCAGTTATAAACTTTTTTGATAAAACTTTTTTCTAAAAAGTTTTCATCAACCTAACATGTCCTGTAAAAATGCTTGCGCATCTGCTCCCAATTGTGCCCAATTAGGAATTGCTTGCGCTAATGGTATATGTGGTAATGGTGCTGGTTGTGGAACTATCCCAAAATCCGCCAATACTCGCTCTTGATAAATACGCGGATCCTCCATTATCGTATCCGTTTCAGTTTCAAAATCATCATCAAATTGTCCATAACCTTCAATTGCCATATCCAAACGGTTTTTAAGACTGGTTAAACCATATGCTAACCGTTCAGTCCATTTTGGCATTAATTGTGAAACATCTTGTAGAATGAATTTTTTCGCTTCTTCTGTTATAGGTATTCCACTTGATGATAGTAAATCAATAATGAATCGTTGACAGTTCCAATTAGTTGCCTGATAATCAAAAACACGTTGAGCACCAACATTTCTTATTATATTATCAAGCATCTTATTAATAGTTAAACCTTGTGGAGTTTGTAAATTGATTATTTCATCAGTTGGTGTCTGTTTAAACGGTATCAAATTAATGTCTTGATTTTTTTCTAATGTATATTTCTGTCCTTCTATTGTTAATATAGTCCACAAATGAAATAATTTATCATGAGGCACATTCTTTGAACCAAATATAGAAACTACTTTTGAGAATTTAGCACCTAATGGTCTTCTTCCTACCTGTATTTGACTAATCATTTTGTCTCCAATTTTCGCTAACATATCCCTCATTGATGGTTTAAAATTATCACGATTTTTAACAAGTGCCGTAAAAAAACCCTTGACATGACCCTTAAATTCCTCCCACGATAAACCTCCTTCAAGGTCAAAATCCCACTGTCCTTGGGGATCAGTAGGGTGCTCTACGCTTGGAGTTCCCACACCCTTACGACGTCGTGATGCTTCCGTCATTGCCTCACGATAAGAACAACCAAGTTCTTCTTGAACTGATTTAACTTCTTGTATCCACTTATTTGGCATTTATATACATTACAAAAATACTTATATTTTTAAATAGTAAAGCATAAATATGCTATCTATTGAATTCACTGAATCCCAAAATTAATGACTTTTTAGGAAAAAGTCATGCCAAAAAGCACAATAGGAAAAATGAATAACTATTTTCCAAAATCAATTTTACTCAATTCTATTTAAAATTATCAATCAATTCTAATTATAAATAAAATGCGTTACTCCAAATTTTGCGTCAAGGTATCATCACCCGATCCAGTAGACCCATCTAATCCTCTAAAATCACGCGAAGAATTTTACCAAAGTCTTTCATCTTGTGCCAAACAATTCAAAATTAGTATTAACTCACTCTACAAACTTCTTGAAGGTAAAACTATTAGGAAGGAAATCCCTATTGGTCTCAAATTTTCAAAATGCGAATTCGGTAGTGATACAATATTAGACCCAAGAATCCATGAGAAGAAACAAATAAAGGATAAACAAATAAAGGAGAAACAAACATGTCCAGAATGTAATAAGACCATATTAGTGTCTAATATTGAAAAACATAACAAATCAAAATCACATTTAAAAAAATTAATCAATAAATCTCAGGAATCATCTGTTTAATATAACGTAAAACTCTCCAACTGACGAGTGATGGCACACTACAATAGGTATTTCCAAAGACTTCCAGATAATTAGTTTTTCTTAATAATTCAATTACTTGCTGTTTATATTTTTCGTTGATGGTGAAAATCATTTTTCCACTATAATTATGAGTGTCACACTCCTTACCAATACTTCCATATTTACATATTACAATATCACCACCATTAATCATTCTACCATTTCTATCTTCTGTAATTTTAACCATTTCTAAACTAAATGATGGTTTCTTTAATAATACCAATGGTCTTCTATAAATATTGAAACATGTTTTTATTTTCTTATCCCATAGTAATGGCAAAATTTCACTATGGATTAATTCAAACTGATAAAATCTCACTGGATTATCATGACATGATACTGGCAAAATAAATGAAATATAATCACATAACTTCATGGATTTACTTACAAATTTAGCATAAACATTTCCACTCTTCTTACATTTACTATTAGTATTAACACCAAATGGAGGATTACCTATAATACATCTACCCTTCTTATACGGTATGTCTAACTCTAAAAAATTCTGTTTAATTATTCGTTTGTCTTCCGGTTCTATATCATACGCTTTCGTTCCCTCGGGTAGAAAATCAAGAAAAACACCACCTCCGGCAGATGGTTCTAAAAACTCCGTAATAGTTGAACCCAATAAATCATTTGTTTTTTCAACTATCATATGTGCCACATATGCTGGTGTATAATATTTACTTAACTCCCTGCGTAACATCTATAAACTAAATACTTACACAATCTCTATATTTTTTTTATTTTTAATTGTAATTTGATTTTTTGGGGTTTATAAACTGTTTCAATACCTGATATTTGATATTGTAATTCATTAGTCAATATATCCCATTTATTGACTAATACATCAATATCTTCTTGTCTTAGTGAATTTTTCTTTTGACTATTAAAAAATATTGGTTGAAGATTCGAATAATGAAATCTTGCTTTTATTTCTGCTTCTGTGGGATTATTATAGAGAATGGGAATAATATGATCAATAGACCATTGATCACTGCCTTTTCCATAATTATCATAAGTCATATCAGGTGTCAATTGCGATTTAATATGTTGATAAATCACATCATATGAAGCACCTAAATAACTATCTGGGTCTTTTTCTTTAAAAAAAAATTCTCTTATTCTACTCCTGCATACGTGTTGTAATAAGTCAATGGGATTACAACTCCAACATTCCCGTTTATTATGAATGCATTTTTTATGTCTGACATCAACCATACCATCTGATTTGCAATCACCACAATATTTTGCTTTTAATCCTATATTATTGTAATATGGTTGTTTTGAATGACAAACACAACATTTTTTGTTTTTAACATCAACCATTTCATCTGATTTGCAATCAGCACAATACTCTGCTTTTAATCCTTGATAATTGAATATTGGTTGTTTTTTATGACAAACACAACACTTATGAACCATTTTTATTATAGTAATAATTTGATTATAAAATCAAAATCAATTTTTTTATAAAATCAAAATCAAATTTTTCTTCCGAACAATTGTTTACCATCTACTATAATATTATTTAATCCAATAATTACACAATTATCATAATGAATATTTTTTTTATCTCTGATAAAAAATTGATTTTGATTTTCACACATTTTATATAAACATAAAAAATGAGCGAATTTGACATTCTAAAACAACAGTATAGGGATGAATGTGAGGGAGAGAAGCAGGCACGTAAAAATAGAGATGATAAATTAGAACTTCTTAAAATACTAATTGAGGAGAAGAGGAAAAAACGGATAGAAGAGGAACGAGAAGCAGCAGAAATTGATGACCTTATAGCAGAATTAGATGAACATCATATAAAACCTGACGATGATGCACAAAAACCTCCTTCACAAATACCGTTAGTTTTCAAAAATGTAGTTAATGATATTAAACTAATTAAGAATAAATAAATGGGGGAACTGGTTCGATCTTATCAGTAAAATTAATGGCATTTTTATTATTCGATCTAAATGCCAACATATATAAACCTTTTTCAGTAATTAAAGTATCTCGAGTCTCTCTGTCGGGAAAAATTGATTTATATTTTTAACATTTTATTACATTTAATTATAATAAAATGCCATTCAATAGACGCGTAGAAAAAATGACAGAAACAAGATATATTCAACAATACGATATTACTCCGGAAGAAGGAGAAGAAATATTTTCACTTGAGCAAATTAATGAATTAGTTAACAATATTAGGGAAAGATTACATAGTGAAAATATATTAGGAACTATACAAGTTAACGGTTTTGATAATCATGATGTCTCATTATTTCATTCTGATAGATATGTTATTGATGGTGACCCTATTCATTTAGAAGACATGACGCGTGTTGCTATTGATTCATACATGTCTAATAATGTTATTCTGGATCATATGGATAGACATCTTATCTCATCGGTTCATATCGTAATTACACAACAATTGTGAAAAATTGATTTCATTTTTTTTATATTAATTATACTTTGTATCATAAATGGATTCAATTTATAGATTTTGTAAGTTTCATAATATAGATGAACCCATAACGAGTTTTAGTAAACTCAAAACTGATGATACAAAATACAATTTATGGTGTGATATTGCTCGTAATGAATTTGATAATAAAATTATAATCTGTCCTAATTGTGGGAAAGAAATGAAAAGAAAATCATTATATTCTCACAATAGGAAAAATCACCCACCAAAAATAAAATTAACTCTCAAAAATAAAATATTATTTAATTGTTCCAATCTGCGCAAAATAATAGAAAAATATAATTATAGTGAGAATAATCCTGAAGATGATAAATTATTTTGGAAAAATCTCAATTGCTATCGTAAATTCTATAATATTCTTCCGGAAATAGAAAAATATTTTCATGTCAATATTCACTACTCCTCATATAAGACCAATCATACATTTATCAAAAACTTATATTTAAATGGATCATTCAGCGATCTTGAAATTAAACAAAATTACATGAGATTACCAGTTATTAATCCTTATTTTGGTAATAATGAGCGTCAATTGTGTATATGTGACACTAAAAATAATCCAATAAAATGTTACACGATTGACAATTATTTTGAAATTGATGAATGTATTCAACTAAAATCTATGAATTATTTTTATTATTCGTTAAAAAATATGGAACGAATATTTCCAAATCTATCACCACATGATATATGTAAGAAAATAATCAATTACTCAAAACATTTATTAGAAATCTCCCACGGTAAAATTAATTTATTCAAAACAGGCAGTTTTAACAATACTATTAAGTGTCTTATAAGTTTATCAATTAAGGGTATAGTTCCTGAAAATATTGAAGAAAATGAAGTGGAACTTCTCAATAATGCTTCTACCGGTCAATATGTTTTAGAAAAGGAATTCACTTCTCCAACATACCATTATGATCAAAATTGTTCTTATCCGTATTTCTTACAAAGTTCATCACTATTTATTCCAACTTCACCACCAATATCCAAAAAAATTATAGATTTTGAAACTAATCTTAAAAATCACTCATTGCCTTACGGAATTTATAAATGTAAAATTGAAAATGAGACCATAATGACCCGTGTTTTTAAATCCAAAAAATATTTTACTCATTGGGATTTATATATTATTCATAGTGAGAAAATTAAAATACATTTGGAAGAAGACACCTATTACTCTTATGATATAGGTTTTAGTGGTCATTATTTGTTTGGAGACTATGTTAATGAAATATATGAACTTAAAATTAAATATGGTTCTCAAAATCCATTAATTAAATTATTACTATCACCATTATGGGGTGTCTTATGTCAACAGAAGAAACCTAAATCTATTACCATTCCAATTGATGAAATACCAAATACACAATTTGATTGTGAAAACTCAACAATTATTTCAAATATTGATAGTTGGAAAATTATTTACGATAAATATAAATATTTTGAGACACGATTGGCACGTTTCAAACCGTTTCTCATTTCACTTCAAAAATGGTATATTTATCAAGAATATAAGAAGCATGAAGATACTATTATGGCAATTTACACAGATTCATTTTTCTCCTCCCAGAAAATAGAAGAATACGAAAATGATAATAATACATTAGGTGTCATGAGACGTGATAAGAATGATTATATATCCAATCGTATTTTCAAAAATAAACATTATAATATTATATTTGATGATCCATTTTAGAAAAATTGATTTTATTTATTTACACTTTGTTACATATTTTATAACAAAATGTTTAATTGTTTTCGTGGTAAGAAAGTTTTAATTTTAGATACAGAAACTACTGATATTCCAATTTGTCCCAAAAAATTTGGTAAATATTATAAATACGCTAAACATGAATATTACAAAAGATCCAGACTATTAAGTATCTCATGGATTTATATTGATAACTATCAAAATATTTTTGACGAGAAGGACATAAAATATTATATTCGTAAACCATATAAGTTCGACCAGTCTATTTTCTCCAAAAGTGCGATTGAATTAAATCATTTGGATTTTGATAAATGTATGAATGAAGGTGTACCATTTGCGAAAATTGTTGTTGATTTTGGATTAAGAACGGCATTAAATAATTGTGAATTTATTTTTGGTCACAATGTTAATTTTGATTTTAATATTCTATGTCATGAATTATCATGTTATAATAATACAGAGAGGATTTTGGAACATTTAAGTCATGTCACACTAATAGATACAATGGAATTGGGTAAATATACTTGTAAAATACCTATGAATAATGTTATTCCGCACAATAAATACGATCGAAATATTTTATATAAATCACCAACATTGTGTGAATATTATAGGAATTTTTACCATGAAGATCCAATTGATCAACATGACTCTAAAGGAGATCTTATCACTCTTATAAAATGTTTACAAAAGCAATGGAAATAAATAAAGTGAAAGATGTGGCAACAGCATTAGAATATAAAAATACAAGAGATGCGATAATAACAAATGTAAGAGAAAAAAATAGAACAACTTTTGACACTATTCAAAAGTGGGGGTCGTCCGGGACGACTCCTACTATTGTTAATAGACCAAGGGAGACTCAATAGGTGAAAATCTGATAACCTTTTATATACTTTGGTGATATTTGCCCCTTTGTGAGCACCTATTCTTCAAATAAATACACTATATTTTCTATACACAGAAGGGATTTTGCTTTCAGTACCGAAAAAATTGAAAAAGTACCGTTTTTTCAATAGGAGGGTAGTCATTTTTAAAAGAGTCGGAGCCTGTTTTTAAAAGTCAAAACCCGATTTTAAAAGTAAAAGTGGAATTCCATGGTGGGGAATTACTGTAATGGATTTCCTCAATTCTAAACTTTATGTTTTGCTTTGATTTTCGGTACTTGCTTTGATTTTCGGTACTTTCCTTTGGATTTTCGGTATTTTGATCCAATTTTTTGGTACTTTCCTTTCTATTTTTGGTACTTTTTCTATTTTTCCGGTACTTCCTTTTATTTTCCTTTCTACTTTTCTTTCCCCCCTAACACCCTCCTCCCCCTTTTTCTTTCCCCCTACCAAAGAAGAATAATAAAAGCACCCAGATAGATCAAACACTAACAAAGTTCCATTCCAAACA
>Ga0116171_10001618_pt1 | contig 22169 bp, 18 predicted proteins | sample AD_JPNHW2_MetaG_FD_89798 | JGI IMG/M metagenome (GOLD analysis project Ga0116171, IMG submission 89798) | Active sludge microbial communities of municipal wastewater-treating anaerobic digesters from Japan - AD_JPNHW2_MetaG | ecosystem: Engineered > Bioreactor > Anaerobic > Digestate | place...
AGCCCAGGTCCTTGAGCGCCATGATGCGGTTGAGGACAGGCAATTGCCCGCTGGTGTAGTAGCGATAACCACTGAAGCGGTCTACGTACACCGGCGTGAGCAATCCCTCGCGGGCGTAGAAACGCAGGGTTTTTATGGTCACATGTCCGAGGCGGGCAAACTCACCAATTTTGTACATGCTGCTCCTTGGTCTGACGGCCGTCAGTGTTCAAACTATACTACATCCCCTAAGGGGAGAGTCAAGAGTAAAATGTGGGAGTTTTGCGGGGATGCAAGGAAGTCCCGGTCCCGCACTGCGTGCCGGACCGGGATGCACAAGAGCTGCGCAGGGAGAGTCAATAGCATAAAAATCTGTCCGCGAATTTACGCGAATTATTTAGATTATTAAGAGCATTTGTCCACGAATTACATGGATTTCACGAATAATGAAAGGCATCACAAGCAATTATCTCTACCAGGTGGACTGAAAACCCGGGGCGAGTTGGTCCTCCGAGGGAGCGGAAGTTAGAAAGGGCGAGGATTTGTAATTCATGTATTAAGTGACTACAATGATTGTATGAAAAGGAAACACATCCTGGAATATGAACGACACAACCAGCCGCTGCTGCCGCGCGGTTTGTTCTTCCTGCGGCTGCTACGGCACATGGGATTTGGCGCGGGGCTGATCGCAGTGTCGCTCGGCATCGGCATGGCAGGCTATCACTTTTTGGAGCATATGAGCGGGGTGGATTCGCTATTGAACGCCTCGATGATCCTGGGCGGCATGGGTCCGATGAACACGCTCACCACCACGCCCGGCAAGTTCTTTGCTTCGTTCTATGCGCTATTTTCCGGCATCATCTTCCTGGTGGCGGCGGGCGTGATGGTAGCGCCGGTGGTGCACCGCCTGCTGCACCGCATGCACCTGGATGATGAAACTGAAGACTGATTTCTCCCTGGTTGGCGAGACGCTAAAAGATGTTGGTGTGTTGAAGACCCGGGTCAGGTTAAGTGTAATCTTGTGAATTGCACCGGGTTCTTGATCGCATTCTTCTGTGGATCAATAGGTCAAAGAAGTTATTCGATACGCCTGAACTCCAAGGGCATTTCGGTGTTGGCTGTACCAGTCGTGTCGATGGTGAGCGTGGTGGCTGTGCAGCTGTAAGCGCCATTGCCCGGGGCAACGATGTTGAATGCCGGAGGATTCCCCGGGTAGGTGGTCAGGTTGCCGTCGATCATCGCCTGCCACTCGGTGATTTCGTCGGATGTGGACGTATTGTTGAATGAAAGCAAGTTGTCAGCTGTGGAAAAGCTACCGCTGGCGCTCACGCTGCCTGTGCCCTGGATGTAATTGTCGTTGGTCGAGTAGAAGCGCAGGGTAAGGTTATCCAGGGAGTAAATGTACAGGTTGTCGTAGAAGGTCAGGGAAACCACGCCGGAAAGGATGATGAAGTTCGGCAATGGCAGCAAAGTGTCCGTGTATTCATTGTAGCTTTCCTCAGTCATCTGCCAGATGCCTTCCAGGCAGGGATCGGTGGCGCCGGCGGTGTCAGCCGCGGGAGTTGGCATGGTTTCGGTAGGAGCAGTTGTTGGTGCGCTGGTGGGCGCAGGGAGGGTAGGCGGAGGAGGAATGGCGGGTGAGTCGCCTGCCGGGGCAGCTGCGCTGCAGCCCGCGAGCAGGACAAAGGCCAGGATCACCAGCGTGTTTTTCCATTTGTGTGTCATTTTAATTACTCCTTAATAGACCTTATTTATCATAAATAAAGTATATGAAATCCTGGAGGAAAAGTCAATCCCATGTTTGATGTGTGTGGAACACATACTCCCGACATGAGAAAGGCGGAACCCTGAAGCAGTAATGAGCGTCTATTATTCAATAAAACTTAGAGAGGAAAACTCGAATGAAATACTCTTCACGCATATTCCTATCGCTGTCCATTTTGATATTTGCTCTCGCTGCATGTGGGCCGACGGGCAGTAGTTTGGCCGACCTGAAGTCAGGCAGTTGGCTGCTCACTTCATTGGATGGCAGCGCACCCGTGACCGGCTCCAGCATCACGCTCAACTTTGACAAGGATAGCCTGGGCGGCTCAGCCGGCTGCAACAGTTATGGAGGGGAATACAAGCTTCGCGGAGAAAAGTTGAGCCTCAATAATGTTTATTCCACCGAGATGTACTGCGAAGCTGCAGGCCTGATGGACCAGGAAGCGTACTACCTGGAACTGCTCAGCAAGGTGGAAAGCTTCACAGTGTCAGATAATACTTTGACATTGACGACATCTTCAGATGAGACGCTGGAGTTTGTGAAGACAAGTTATTAGGACCTGACTCATCACAGATATTTTGGCGTATACAAAACCTGATAATATTCAATTAACCGCAGCTTTCAGGTTGCGGTTTTTGTTTAGGTTAACGAAAGGTCGTTTTTTTGGACCGGGTTGTGGTATTGGTCGAGTTCAGATTAAGGATCAGAATAGAATGCCCGCCTGTTCATGGACAGGAAGAAAGTTATACCGTACCGCCGTAACGCGGATTGGCGAGCGGGATGATATTGATGACAGGTTCTTCGTAGATATGAACGTCGCGCACAGCCTGCACGGCTTCCATCAGGTTCTCCTCGCGGCAGTTGACCTCGATCTTCACTTCCCCGCCGGTGAAGAGTTCGCCCACGTTACCGATGATGGGCTGGGAGCCGGGCAGGGGGCGGAAGGTGCTCTGCACGGGGGTGATGGTGGCGCAGCGGTCATACTTGCCGATCTCCCCGGCGTGGGTGTTGGCCAGGGCATCCAGGATGTCATCCACGTTTTCTTCGGGGGCGAAGATCTCGAGTTTATAAAATGGGGACGGGTTCATTGCGTTCTCCAGTCGGTATTAATAAATGCGGTAACCGGCGGCAAAGCCGATCAATCCGAAGAGCAATCCGCCAGCCAGGCCAAGCCAGGGGCGGGCGCGTTGATAACAGGCCAGTTTTGTCGCGGCTGCACTTTTGCCGCCCAGCAGGGCGAGGGCTACGGCCCCGGCGAGGGAGAGCAGCGCCATCCAGGGGAAAGCGGTTTTGTTGAGTTGCAGCAGCACGCCCGTCACGCTGCCCAGCAGGGCACCTACAGGAGCGGAGAGCAGGCTGAACAGGAAGCGTTTGGTAACCGATCCGACGCACAGACCGATCAGACCGCCGCCTACGAGCGCAAGCATGAGTAAAGGGAGGTAGTTGTTGCGGGCCACGCTGCCGCTGTTGACGCCTACGACGATGGCGGCGACCGCAATGGCGATCGCTTCTGCCAGGGTACGCAGGACGAGGGTGCCGATGCCCAACCCTCCCAAGCTGGCGCCGACAAGAGCAGCGCCCTCTTTTAATTGTTGACCGATATTCTCAGTATCTACTGGTGTGAACTGAGGGGTGGAATCCAGTATGGGCGGGGCGCTGGTCTCAACCTCGGTAACGCGCACAGGGAGGATCACAGGCGGAACCAGGGGCGCGCCGCAGGCGATGCAGGTGGCGCGGCCGCCCGGGTTGAGCGTGGCGCAATAATCACAGATCAGGGGTGCGGGCATTAAATCACCTCTCTTTTAATTTCTCCAAGGGCGACGGTTTATAGGTCGACATAGTTGCGCCGGAACCAATCCTCGGGGTCCACCTCCACCTGACCGACGATGAGGTCAAAGTGCAGATGCGGACCGGTGACGCGTCCGGTGTTGCCCACCATGCCTATGGTCTGTCCGGTTTCCACCCGGTCACCGACCTTCACATCAATGCGCGACTGGTGCCAATAACCTGTATACACTCCCCAACCATGGGAGATGATGGTGGCATTGCCACGCACGGTGAGCGGCCCGGCAAAGACCACTACACCAGGGGCTGCAGCATAAATGGGGGTGGCATCGGTGCCGGAATAATCCAACCCGCTGTGAAAGTAGGTGTAATCGCTGCCATTGTAGGAGCGCAGGCGCCCGTAATAAGAGGTGATCTTATCGGGGTTGGGGCTGGGCGCAGCAAAATTGGCGTACCACATCTTTTCCGGCGGGGCAGGGGCGGTGAGCTCCATCAATTGGGCGAATTCGGGTTCGGTGACAGCCGGATCCACCACGTTGTCGGCTACGTCCAGCGGTTTGTCGTAGCCGTACTCGACGAATTTGACCAGCAGGTTTTGTTGATGCGTATAGGTGAGACCCGCGGGAGTGGTGGCGGTGATGGTGAGCGGGGTCAACCCGGTCTCGGACATGCGCGGCACGCCCTGCAGAGCAGTGAGTCCGCCGCGCATATCGGGGAAGAAGTGCAGGGGGTAGCCCATGAGCTCGCCGGAGAGGACAGCGCGGGGGTCGTTATCTGCCTGCAGCACGCTGGTCTTGCCCTGCGCCAGGGTGTATCCGCGCACGTTCACGCCGCTGAGGGTGGGCAGGGCGGCGGCCTGCACGTCCACGCTGGCGGGCAGGTAAAGCGTGTCATTGGCCAGCAACTGCCAGGGGGCGGCCAGACCGTTGTATTGCGCGGCCAGCCAGGGGTTGCTGAGGGTGGTGACCGCCAGTTCGGCCGGGTTGAGACCGGACGTCAGGCACAGGCGCACCTGGTCCAGCTCGCCAGGGTAGAGGTAAAAGAAATTCTTGCCGGCATAAAGTTCGTCCGGAGCGGTGAGGAAATTGAGGCGCTGGCTGAGGTTGCCCAATTGACGGTATGCGCGCTGCAAAGTGTGCGCGGTTTCGCCGGCGGGCAGGGGCAGGCTGAGGATGGCGCCGGTTAGATCCTGGAAACCGGGGATGAACAGGCGCTTGCCGGGAGCCAGGTTGTCGGGGTCATCCATGGGGTTCAGCGTGAGGATTTCGCGGGTGTTGGTGTGAAAGGCGCGCGCGATGGAGAAGAGCGTGTCGCCTTCAGACACAACGTAGAAAGCGCCGCTGTCCTGGGCGTGCACGGGGCGCAACGGGGCGAGCAGGAGCAGCAGGGTGACGAGCAGGACAGTGGTACGGTACAGAGCAGTCTTCATGATGCCTATTGTACCTGTAAAATCTATCCGCGAATTTGCGCGAATTTTACTGATTCGTAATTGGTGATAAGTGAGTAGCGAATAGTGAGTAGTGATAAGTAACCAGTAATTAGTAACCAGGAAAAAGCGATTAAATAGTGAAAAGTTGAGAGTGCCTGATTACTAATGCCTGATTCCCAGACAATTTTCTGTTCTCTGCTCTCTGTTCTCTGTTCTTCGTTACTCGATCTTCAACGACCGAATGAACTGATCCAGGCAGGAGATGGAGGGGGAGAAGCTGTCGTCCAGTTGGCCGTTCAGGATGGCACTCATGCCGTCGTAGTATGCGGCGAAATCGGTGTCAAAGGTAGGGGAGTTCCAGTCGGGGATGGGCAGGCCGCCGGGGGGGACGGTGGCGGCATCAGCAGATTCCAGCAGAACGGTGTGGCTGACGGGCAGGATGGCGGAGATCCAGTACTTTCCGTCCGAGGTTAGACCCTGGAAGGTATAGAACATGTCGTGGTTGTTCATGGGCACGTAGTACTGAGCGTACTCGGTGAGGAAGCGCACCCCGCTGCCATTCTGGAAATCGAGGTAATCGATCTTGAGCCGGAAAGCCTGGGCAGCATTGAACACGGGCAGCAGCGGCAGGGATTCCTGGGAGGTATAGGGTTTGGCTGCCAGCAAGTTCTTGAGCTCCGTCACGCGGCTGGCGGGCAGGGTATCGACCACGGGGTAGGTGTCCAGCGGCAGGATGCGGATGACAGCCTGGAAGATCTTGCCGTCATCGGGATAACCGCTGAAGGTGATGGCGCGGTGCTGCGGCCAGAACTCGCCGGGACCCTCGGGCAGCTGCGCGGCGATCACGTCCACGGACGGAACCACAGCCAGGCAATTTGGGATGGTCATGGTAATGCCGTTCAGGGTGGTGGTGTAGCCCTGGGGAGTGGCTGTGACTTCAGCGGGGGGCGGTAGAGCGGGCGGTTCTGTTGCGGCAGGTTGTACCTGCTCGGCGGCACCAGGTTCGGAGGTAACCACCACCACAACCGGGGCGGAAGTTTCCTGTCCGCCGGAGGTCAAGGGCAGGTTGCAGGCCAGCAGGAGAAAGACCAGGATAAAAAGCAGGAAGGTTCTTTTCATGATCCACCTCGGCTTTGAAAAGGTTAATACCATAATAGCGCGTTTGAGGAAAGAATCATCTGTGAATTTTGGCGAATGAATGGGAGGAGAGATGGATCTTCTCCGGGAGGAATGATGGACGTTCTCCGGGAGTTTGGTTTGAGACTCCCGGAGCTTGCACTAAGCCCAAAGAAGTGCCAACTCCCTGAGTCTGAACTGAGCGCTAAGAAGTGAAAACTCCCGGAGTTATAGAGCAAACTCCGGGAGGCGGGTAACTGGATTTACATTTTTCCTAATCACTTATTTCTGATTACTTACTTTTCCCGGTTTTCTGTTCTCAGTTCTCTGCTCGTCACCCTTCCGCCTCGTTGGCCCAGGGGTAGATCTCGGTGCCGCGGGCGGCCTCGCGGATGGCGGGGTCGTCAGAGTAGCAGCCGCGTTTTTCCTGCGGCAACAATTCGGCGATGTGGCGCATCACGCTCTCGCTGATCTGGTCCAGCTCATCCCGTCCGGGGCGAGTCTCGTTGCTGGCATTGAAGGGGCCAAAGGGTTTGCCAATGTTGAGCGTCACTTTGGCGCGCTTGTGATTACGAACCTGTTTCCAGAAGTGATCGCTGCCCTGGATGCCGATGGGGATGACCGGGGCGTTGGTGCGCCAGGCGAGGAAAGCCGTGCCGGGGCGCGCCGGGCGCAGCACCGTGGCCCAACTGCCGCCTTCGGGGAAGATGGCCAAAACGCCATCCTGGCGCAGAACGGACTCCGCCACCTTGAGCGTGCCGCGCGACCCGGTACCGCGGTAGGTGGGGATAACCCCAAACAAACGCTGCAGGAAGTGCACCACCTTGGGGGCATTGGGCATCTGCGCGCCGCCCACGAATTCCATCGGCCAGGGCAAAAGATGGATGAGGAACAGAGGATCCATGAAATTGAAGTGGTTCGCTACCACCAGTAGCGGTCCGCTGGCGGGCAGGTTCTCGCGCCCTTCCACTTTGACATCGGTCAGAAATTTAAAGGCAAAGGCGATACCGCCTTTGAGCATCTTTCGGATGAATTGCTTGCGGGGGTATTTGATTTCGTGTGTCATGAACGCTATTATACCTGAGGCAATAAAAAATGACCGCCGAAAGAGCGGCGGTCATCTTGACTACGTAGATCAATTAATCGAATTTCAACGGATCCTTGTGGGTCACGCGGCGCACGAAGAACAGGAAGCATCCGCCGATGATGAGGAAGAGGATGATTGCGCCAACGCCAAACAGGATGCCATTGCTTTTGGCGGCGGCGTCGGTGAGTCCGCGGGCCTGGTAGAGGCGGGTCATGCCCAGGTAGACTGAGCCGAACACCCACGGACCGATGAAGGTGGAGGTGCGACCGGCCACGGAGAGGAAACCGTAAAACTCGGTGGTCTTGCTTTGCGGTGAAAGCTGGCTGACCATGGTGCGGCTGACGGCCTGGACACCGGAGAGCGAGAAGCCGGCCAGGGCGCCGATCACATAGAAGAACGATTTTTCTTTAACGAAGATGAGCGATACCACCACCGCGACGAGCATGATCAGGGCATAGGTGATGGCTTGCTTGCTGCTGTGCTTGTTGGAGATCCAGCCGAACAGGAAGGCCCCGCCGGCGCCGGCGATCTGCAGGATGATGATGAGAATGATCAACTCCTCGGTCTTGAAGCCGAACAGGATGGCGGCGATGATGGCGGCGTTGTCCATCAACATCATGATGCCATCGTTATATATGAGGAAAGCGATGGCGTACTTGATGAACTCGCGGTAATGCTTGATGTCGCGGAAGGTGGAAGCCAGTTTCTTGAAGGCGTATCCAATGGTGGTCTCGCCGGCGGGCAGTTTTTCGGGTTCGTTGATCTGCTTCACATGCAGGAAAGTTGGCAGGGAAGCAACCGCGAAGAATATGGCCGTAATTATGAAGGAGAGGCGAGGCATGAACGTGCCATCACCAAAGGGCACCGGGATGACCCCTTTGTTCACCAGGGTGATAGGCACCAGCACGAGAATGAGACAGGCGATGCCGCCCAGCATACCCAGCGCCCAACCCTTGCCGGAGATGCTGCCGATGGACTGGGGGGTGGAAACGTCCACCAGCAGGGCATCGTAGAACACCTGGGAGGCGCGGTAACCGATCTCGGCCAGGATGAAGAAGGTCATGCCCATGGCCACGTCGCCTTTTTTCACGAAGAAGAGCAGGGCAGTGAAGATCACCGCCATGCAGGTGAAAACGAACAGGAATTTCTTTTTGGCCTTGGAGAAGTCCGCGATGGTGCCCAGAATCGGAGACATGACGGCTACCAGGATCGCGGCGATACCCACTGCCAGGTTCCACAGGGAGGGTCCTCGCACGTGGTCGGCCACGACACTGGAGAAATAGACCGAAAAGACGGCCAGCAATATGACGGCAGCATAGGCGGAGTTGCCAAAATCGTAAAAATACCAGGAATGCCTGGCTCGTCGAGCAATCTTGTCATCCACAATAGGTTGATCCATGATTACCTGTCCCTGGAACAAAGATAAAAGCGGTTTTGTGATAGTGCGATTCTATCATAACCAATTGAATAACACTTTTGGGTCGATTTGGTTGCAGATTGGGTCACTGTCAGTACCAAAAAACGGGTAATTTGTATAAAATTAGAAGGAAAAATGGGATTTTATCGTTTTTAACAAAGAGCATCTGTAAATTTGATTCGCGAGAAAAGAATTGCGTATAGATAAAGTTGTCATACTCCTCCTCATAATTCTGCTGACGGGTTGCTCCGCTGTGTTCAACGCAACTCCCACCGGCAGTGTGCTTCCATCTGCGACGATGAGATTGGAGGCGACGCACACGCTGGTTGGGCCGAGTGTCACGTCCACAGGGATAACCGGGGCTACCCAGACGCCTTCACCTCAGCCCACCCCGCAAGGTTGCAAAGAAGAGCATGGGCAGGTAACACGCACGCTCTTCCAGAGCGAGCTAATGGGGGAGGTGTACGACGTGAGCATCTACACCCCGCCGTGTTACGACCCATCCGCCAACACGGACTACCCAGTGCTGTACCTGATGCACGGGCAGAACCAGGACGACACCTACTGGTTCTCGCTGGGTGTGGCGGAGTTGGCGGACGAGAAGATCCGCGCGGGTGCGCCGCCGTTCATCATGGTCAGCCCGCGCGAGGTGCATAATTTTGACCCGATCAGCGAGACCAAATTCCCCCATTCGGTGGTGCAGGAACTGATCCCCTGGATCGACACCAATTACCAGACCTGCCCCATCCGCGCCTGCCGGGCTATCGGCGGCATTTCACGCGGGGGCGGATGGGCCATCCGCCTGGCGATGCGCAACTTCAACCTGTTCGGCTCGGTTGGGGCGCATTCCATGGGCTTGATGGAAGGTGACTGGTGGCAGGCGCAAAAGAACCTGGAAACCCACACCGCGCTGGAATTCCCGCGCATTTACATTGACCAGGGGGTGGAGGACGGCTTGAAGGAGGATACGGATTACTTCGTGCGCATCCTGCGTACCAACGGCATCCCCTATGAGTATCACCAGAACCCGGGCAACCATGACAAAAAATACTGGCTAGCGCACCTCGAAGAGTATATCGATTGGTATATCAGGGGGTGGGAGTAGGAAGAGCAGAGATCAGTAAATGTAATCAGTGGTCATGGAGAAGAATCCAGCTTACAGTAATTGCCACCGAGTTGACCAGTGGCTCAGGTAGAAGTCACACCCATTTTTATTGATACCAGTTGTTGATATAATGATTTTTGAGCCGGTAATCAATCAATGAGTTGTCGCTCCGGATTATCCTAATGACTGATTACTAATTACAATTTTTGCTTCAACAACATTTTCTCGCAAGGACCAACCATGCCCTCCTCCCTTTCCCCCTTCTTTTCCCCTGCTGGCGTGGCCGTCATCGGCGCGTCGGCCAACCCGCAAAAGCTGAGCCATGGCATCCTCTACAACCTGGTCAACTCCACCTACACCGGCGGTGTGTACCCGGTGAACCCGGGCGCGGATGAACTGCTTGGCAGAAAATGTTACCCTGACATCTCTGCTGTGCCGGACCCGGTGGAGCTGGCGGTGATTGTGCTGCCGGCGACTGGCCTGCCAGCCACGCTGGAAGCCTGCGGCAAACGCGGGCTCAAGGCCGCCATCATCATCTCCGGCGGCTTCAAGGAAGTGGGTGCTGCCGGGGCTGAATTGGAAAAGCAGTGCCTGGCCATCGCGCACAGTTACAGCATGCGCCTGATCGGCCCAAACTGCGTGGGGATGATGAGCCTGCACAGCGGACTGAATACCACCTTCATCCACGGCATGCCGGACGCCGGCGGGATCGGCTTCCTCTCCCAATCCGGGGCGGTGTGCGGCGGGGTGATCGACTTCGTGCTGGGCAAGAAGGTGGGCTTCTCACACTTCCTTAGCCTGGGCAACGAAGCCGACGTGACCGAGACGGACATCATCGAGTACCTGGGCGAAGACCCCCACACGCGCGTCATCGCAGCCTACGTGGAGCAGATCCGCGATGGACGGCGCTTTTTGGAAGTGGCGCGCAAGGTCTCGCGCAGGAAGCCCATCGTGATCATTAAAGCCGGGCGCACGGGAGCGGGGGCGCGCGCGGTTTCTTCACATACCGGCTCACTAGCGGGTTCTTACACTGCCTACCAGGCAGCCTTCAAACAGGCCGGCGTGATCGAGGTGGAGGACTGGGACCAGTTGTTCGACACCGCGGTGGGCTTTGACTTCCTGCCCATGCCGCAGGGGCGGCGCGCAGTGATCCTCACCAACGCCGGCGGACCGGCAGCGCTGACCTCGGATGCGCTTTCCGCCAGCGGGCTGCTGCTGGAAGACCTGGAGGAGGGCACCCAGGCTGAACTGAGCAAAGCGCTCAATCCCAGCGCGCAGGTGGGCAACCCGGTGGACATGCTGGGCGGTGCCAGCCCCCAGGAATACGGACTGGTGGTGAGCGCCTTACTAAAGGATAAAAATGTGGATATCGTGCTGCCGATCCTGGTGCCGCACGAACTGACCAAACCCGAACTGATCGCGCAGGCCATCCTGGACGCATCCCGCGGCAGTGACAAGCCGGTGCTGACCTGCATCATGGGGGATGCCTCGGTGGGCGAGGCGCGCGTGCTGCTGCAGGGCAATCGCCTGCCGATGTATGTGTACCCCGAGACGGCTCCGCGCGTGTTGAGCGCCATGCTGCGCTACGCAGAGTGGCGCGCAGCGGAAGACACTGCTTCGGCGGAGTTTACCGGAATTGACCGGGCGGCAGCCGAACAGCTGCTTGCCCAGGCGGCGGGCATGGACAGCCTCGGGGAGGCGGAAACGCGCCCGCTGCTCGCGGCTTACGGCATCCCGGTGGTGCCGGGCGGGTTTGCGGTTGATGCGGAGGCGGCCGTGCGGCTGGCGGACGCGGTGGGTTACCCGGTGGTGATGAAGATCGTCTCGCCGCAGATCCTGCATAAGTCCGACGCAGGCGGTATCCGCCTGAACTTGGGCGACGGGGCTGCGGTACGGGCTGAATTTAACCGGTTGATGGCGGATATGCGGGCTGCGAGACCGGACGCCACGCTGGAAGGTGTGATGATCGAAAAGATGGCACCGCGCGGCGGGCAGGAAGTTATCATCGGTATGAAGCGAGACGCCGGCTTTGGTCCGCTGTTAATGTTCGGGCTGGGCGGGGTGACCGTGGAACTGTTCAAGGACGTGAGCTTCCGCGTGGCTCCGGTGAACCGGGCAGAAGCGCTGCAGATGATCCATGAGACGCGTGCCGGCCGGCTGCTGACCGGCTTCCGCGGCAGCGCTCCGGCTGCCCTGGAGGCAGTGGTGGACGTGCTGCTGCGCCTGGGTCAGTTAGCGCTCGATTTTCCGCAGATCGCCGAAGCGGAGGTGAACCCGCTGCTGGTATATGGCGAAGGTCAGGGTGGGTTGGCGCTGGATTGCAGGGTGATCCTTAAATCGGACTAGTTTATCCAAATTGACTAGTGAAAATTTTAAATTAATTGGTATAATAATTAAGATCTTCTGCTGGTTGCCCCCCTCAACCAGTGGAAGATCACTTTTTATGGGGGAAGAGATGGTGATTAGCGAGTAGTGATCAGGTAATGAGTGATCAGTAACCAGTAACCAGTAACCAGTAATCAGTGATAAGGCGTGATCGGAAACCAGGTTTGTACATTTCTAACCTGGTTTATGCATTTTTCGCAGTCGAAGAGGTAAAAATGTTTTTGAAATTGGATCTGACTCTTGATTTTGGAGGGATCCTGGCACCCTGATTTTGTCTCATAGACTCGATATAAAGAAAGCGCTTTCTGCAACAAAATAAAGCTATTGGTTGATTTTTGTTTATTTTGATTTGCTTTAGTGGATTTCGTGTTCTGCTTTTCCTGCATCCAAGGTAATGATGGGGTGGAGCAGGTTTTTTATAAAACTCTGACATACCTCTGATGGATTTTTAACTTTGCGAAGTTAAGATAGGATCATAAAAAAGGAAACCAAAGGAGGCCAAAATGACAATCAACAATTTTCCCATCCGGCGCCGCGGTGACCGATTGACCCTCCGGCGCGCAAACGAAGAACCGATGATGGCGATCCAGAACGAAATGAATCGCATGTTCGACCAGTTCTTCACCGATCCATTCACCCTGCTGCCTATTCCAGGCACGCGACTTGCGGCTGAATTCAGTCCGCGGGTGGATATCAGCGAGACCGACACTGAAGTGAAGGTAGTGGCGGAGCTGCCCGGCATGGACGAGAAGGACATCAACCTGTCCCTCGAGGACAATGCCTTGATATTGAGCGGCGAAAAGAAAAGCGATGTGGAAGAAAAGGGCAAGACCTTCCACCGCGTCGAGCGCACCTACGGCTCGTTCCAGCGCGTGATCCCGCTGAACGTTGAAGTGGACGAGGACAAGGCTAATGCCAGCTTCAAGAACGGCGTGCTCACCATCACCCTGCCCAAGGCGGCCGAAGCCGTGAAGCAGGCGAAAAAGATCACAATTAAAAAAGAATAACGGGGACCCTCTTAAAATACCGGGAAGTCCAGGTCGATACACACCACGCTTCCCGTTAACCCGAAACTCTCCACCCGGAATAGAACCCGGGATGGTAAAATCCCTCCAGAATTGACTCCGGAGGGATTTTTCATGGCTAAACCTGACGATCAGGAAAAGATGAACACCAACCTCGAGTACTGGGAGGAAGTGGTGGATATCCACGCCGCCTCGCGTTTCTATGACGTGGAGGGCTTTAAAGCGGAGAAAAGACCGCTAAACGAATTGGAGCTGGGTGAGGTGGGGGATGTGAGCGGCAAGTCGCTGCTGCACCTGCAATGCCACTTTGGCATGGACACGCTCGCGTGGGCACGGTTGGGGGCAAAGGTCACCGGCATGGACTACTCCAGGAACGCCATTGCAAAAGCAAGAGAATTGGCAGAAGAAACCGGCATCGAGGCGCGCTTCATCCACTGCAACCTGTATGACCTACCGCAGCACCTGGAGGGGCAGTTTGATGTAGTGTATACGTCGTATGGCGTGCTATGCTGGCTGCCAGATATCCGCGAGTGGGCGCGCATTGCGGCTTCCTACGTCAAGCCGGGTGGCATTTTTTACATCGCTGAGTTCCATCCTTTCGCGGCCATGTTCGATACAGAGGCGCAGGATTTACGACTGAACGACCCGTATTTCGTGCATGATGCGATCTCCTACGAGTTCGATGAAACCTACACCGGTGATCATGTGAAGATCACCAGGCGAAAAGATTTTGAGTGGATCCATCCCATTGGCGAGATCGTGACTGCTTTGATCGATTCCGGGCTGCGGGTGGAGTTCCTGCATGAACACGCGTTCAGCGTGTTTGAACAGTTTCCCTTCCTGGTGACTGAAAAGCCCGGTATCTGGAAGTTCGCCCAGGAGCCGGCACCTATCCCTTTGATGTTCTCGCTGCGGGCAAAAAAAGAGTGAAACCCTGCGAATTTGTGTATAATTGAAGTTGTCTATACAGGATTAATCCACTGAGTCCACTCGGCCGGTTCCCGCACTCTCCTCATTGCACATTCCGACAAGATTAATTCCACATTCTTACGACCGATAAGTTTGGGCAGTTAACGCTGCCCAGGCTTTGTTCATTTGAGCGGAAGGCTTTTCCGCTATGAGTTCCTTTGTTTGACCTCAATTATATTTTTGAGGATAAGTGGCTAGGCGATCTGAGAAAGGAGTTGGCCATGTTTGGCAAGCAAAGATGGTTCTCGTTAGTTCTCGGGGTGCTGTCCATCTGTTTCATCCTGGCGGGTTGCTCCGGCAGCAAGTCACTTCCGGTTGGGCCGGGTGCGGAGTGGGACCTGGTGATCATCGGTGATTCTTCCATGTGGGAACTCGGTGAGGCTTTCGCGGATCAGATCGAGCGTGATACCGGCGTAACTGTGACGGTGCATGACTTTGCAAACAATGCTGCCAGCGCAGGAGAGGTGCTCTCGGTGCTAAGAACCGGAAAATCAACCAATAGCCGCAATGAAGGCTTGCCTGATGCGATCAAAACAGCTGAGATTCTCGTGATGAACCTCAACCTGGAGGAATCGATCGATCCGCAAAACCCGGTTAACCTGGATGGCTGTTTCCTGATGATGACCCCCGGGAATTGTTCCCCGGAGGCATTTGAAAAATATTCCTCCGATCTGGAGGAAATTTGGAAGGAAATTTTCAAACTGCGGAAAGGAAACCCCATCGTTCTGCGAGCCACAGATCTGTACACCCCTCTCGTAAGCCAATGGAAGCAGAACGGTGTGTTTGCAGAGTGCATTGAGTGTTGGGAGGAGTTATCACTGGCTGCTCAGAAAGCAGCCGAGGTCTATGGGATACCGTTCTTACACCGCCTGGATGCATTTAACGGTCCTGCTCACGATGAAGACCCGGTTGAAAAAGGGTATATCAGTGAGGATGGTGAACATCCGAGTTTGTCAGGTGCTCAATTCACAGCCGGGTTACTTTCCCAAATGGGATATGATCCGGTACCTGTGCCTTGATTGATTGCAGGGATTTTGTAGCGAAATTAATCGATGCGAGCTAATCCGGATCCGAAGCGATCCACTCGTAGGCTTCCCCGCGCGGTGCAGCCTGCAGTAACAGCAACGAACGACTGTCGCGCACCAGGGGATGTACCTCGCCTGGGAAGAAGATGCGGTCATTGGGCATGGGGGTACGGCCGAAGTGGTTTTCCATGCGGCTCAGGTCACAACGCTGCTGTACTTCCACCGCTTTCAGAATACCTTTGAGTTCGCTTAATCCCGGCAGCCACAGGTAATGACCATCGTTGCCGTCAAAATACAGCCCTATAGCTGCCAGTGCGCCGATCACCCCGCTGCCATTGCCTGTCAGGCCGGCGGCTGAGATGCCGTACTTGCGCGCCAATGAAAGGGCGTCCAGGCGGTCGAGTTTTTGATGTTGTGCCAGGCGGCCCCAATCCGTGATGGAGGCGTCCACCTCGCTCCAGCGTGCCAGCGCAAACCCCGGGTTGGCCGAGGGGGCACTCTCGCGCAACAGGAATTGGCGGCAGATCAACTCAACCTCGCGTCGTCGGGTGGAATCGACCTCCATGAACAGGCAGACGCACCGATTTTGGTGGGTAGCGTGCAGCGAGGGAGAATCAAACAGCCGGTGAGCTGTTATGCTGAGCATGTGCGCGCGCAGGTTTTTCTCCAGCTGTCGACCAAGCTGGAGTGCCAAAGCACCAGTGTCTGCGGACCCCTCTTTGTCTGTATCATCGATCCCGATCATGTAATGCAAGGTTGTTCTGCTCCAGTTAAAGTAATCCAATGTTAATAGACCTGCCGATTGAAAATCGGCTCAATGCAACAAAAATGAACGCCGAAAAAGGACGTTCAATCTAAAGTTAGGTCCACCCAAGGGTGAGGTAACTATACAAGGGAAACGGAAATAAGTCAAATGTGAGTGGAGAATCGAGAGTGGAGAACTGAGAAACGTGAATCGTGAGTAGTGTGTAGTGACTGGGATAAACAGTCACCAGGCACTCAGTAATTGGTGATCAGGAAGGGCGAGAGCAGAGAGCGCAAAACCGAGAACAGAGATTTGTGATTGAGTATGCCTTTCCACATTAGTGGAATCGGTGTAATTCGCGGATGGGATTTTTTGATGGCGTTGTGATGATAGAATAGTCGTCCATTTCATTTTGTGTGAAGGAAAGCGTATGCCTGATTTCTCAAAAACCATTGCTGCTGAGCTCAACCTGAGACCCACCCAGGTGAGCGCTGCCATCGAACTGCTGGACGGGGGGGCTACCATCCCATTCATCGCGCGTTACCGCAAGGAAGCCACCGGGACGCTGGACGAGGAACAACTCCGCCAGGTGCAGTCCCTGCTGGATAAGGGACGCGCCCTGGAAGAACGCCGCGCTGCTGTAATTGCTTCCATCGAAGAGCAGGGCAAGATGACCCCAGAGCTGCTGGAGAAATTGACCACAGCCGACACCCTCACCGCGGTTGAGGATCTGTACCTGCCCTACAAGCCCAAGCGCAAGACGCGCGCCTCGGTGGCACGTGAGAAGGGGCTGCAGGGGCTGGCTGACCTGATCCTGACCCAGGCACGCACCCCGGCGGATGCCAATACAACGGCTGCCGGTTACCTGAATGAGCAGGTGTTAACTGTGGAGGATGCGCTGGCCGGCGCGCGTGACATCGCCGCTGAGACCATGAGTGACCACGCCGAGATCCGCGCCTCCACCCGCCGCAAAGCGCTGCAATTCGGCATGTTGGAAAGCGGAAAAACCGAGGATGCCGTGGACGAGAAGGCGGTCTACGAGACCTATTACGACTTCAGCGGGCAGGTGAGCCGCCTGCGCCCGCACCAGGTGCTGGCCATCAACCGCGGTGAAAAAGAGAAGGTGCTGCGGGTTAAGGTAACGCTGAACGAAATGCATTGGAAGGGCTCAATCGTGGATTTCTTCCGCCCGGACCTGCGCAGCCCGTTCTGCTCCGAGCTGGAGCTGGCCATCGTTGATTGCGCCGAGCGCCTGCTGATGCCGGCCATCGAGCGCGACGTGCGCCGCGAACTGACCGTAGCCGCCGAGACGCATGCCATCCTGGTGTTCGCCTCCAACCTGCGCGCCCTGTTGGGGCAGCCACCCCTGGCCGGGCAGACCGTGCTGGGGCTTGATCCCGGCTTCCGCACCGGCACCAAGCTGGCGGTGGTTGATCCCTCCGGCAAGCTACTGGACACGGGCACCATTTACCCGCATGTACCGCAAAAGAAATGGGAAGAATCCCGTGAAACCCTAAGGAAACTTTTTGAAAAGTACGGCGTGACGCTGATCTCAATCGGTAACGGCACGGCTCCGCGTGAGACCGCGCAACTGGCGGCCGAACTGACGCGCCCGATGCCCGCTGTGCGCTACCTGATCACCAACGAAGCCGGCGCGTCGGTGTATTCAGCCAGTCCGCTGGCGCGCGCCGAAATGCCCGACCTGGACGTATCCATCCGAGGGGCGGTGTCCATTGCGCGGCGCGTGCAGGACCCGCTGGCCGAGCTGGTCAAGATCGACCCGCGCTCAATCGGCGTGGGCATGTACCAGCATGACGTGGACCAGGCGGCCCTCAGCGCCGCCCTGACCGGCGTTGTGGAGGACGTGGTCAACCGGGTGGGCGTGGACGTGAACACGGCTTCGCCGGCGCTGCTGGGTTACGTGAGCGGTATCGGCGCGAAACTGGCCGAGAAGATCGTGGCACACCGCGACGAGAAGGGAGCCTTTGCCAGCCGCGATGGATTGCGGACAGTGCCGGGGCTTGGACCGAAGGCGTTCGAACAGTGTGCCGGTTTCTTGCGCATCCGCGGGGGGACGAACCCGCTGGATGCCAGCGCCATCCACCCGGAAAGCTACGGGATCGCGCAAGCCGTGCTGGAGTACGCCGGCACGCGTGCCGACGAGCCCTTCGATGAACGCCGCGCGGCCATTGGACTGCTGCAGATGCAGCCGATTGAAGAACTGGCAGCCGAGATTGGCTGCGGCGCACCCACCCTGGCGGATATCCTCGAGCAGCTGGTGCGCCCGGGGCGCGACCCGCGTGAGGATGCGCCGGCACCGATATTGCGCTCCGACGTGCTCAAGATGGAAGACCTGGTGGTGGGCATGCAGATGAAGGGTACGGTGCGCAACGTGGTGGACTTCGGCGCGTTCGTGGATATCGGCGTGAAGCAGGACGGGCTGCTGCACCGTTCACAATTCCCGCGCGGCGTGAGCCTGCAGGTGGGGGACGTGATCGACGTGAGCATCCTGAAGGTGGAAGTGGAACGCGGTCGCATTTCGCTGGGCATGAATTAAGAACTCTCCACGAATTTCACGAATTACACGAATCAGGAAAAGGCAATTCAGAATTCTTTCGAGAGAAAATGCTGAACTTCTTTGGAGGAAAGACGGATTACCTCCGGGAGTCTGGTTTTTGACTCCCGGAGATTGCACTAAGCTTGGATAGGTGCAAACTCCCGGAGTTGAAGAACAAACTCCGGGAGGAAAGGCGGAACTTCTCCGGATTTCAACGCACTCTTATTATTGGGCTGATGCTTAACATTAAAGAAATAAAAACAAGAAGAACACCAACGCAAATAAAAAACAGGAATATTGGGGAGAACCCGCAATTCCATTTGAGGTGTGCGCAACAAATTCCCGGCGGCTGCGTATACGTAATGAGTCGAAAGGACAATTTCATGATCAATATTGGCAACACACTCAAACGAGCATGGCACATTCTTTGGAATTACAAGTTGTTGTGGGTTTTTGCATTCCTGCTGGCCATTTCCGGCGGCGCAACCAGCGGCGGGGGAGGAGGGAGCGGCAGCGGCTTCTCCGGGAACATTCGTTACCAACAGGAGACCCCGCCCTTCTTCATGAATGGTAAAGTGCCGCAGTGGTGGACGGATATCGTTCATTGGGGGCAGCAAAACATCGCGCCCTTGTTCGACACGGAGCAAAAAGCGCTTGGGACAATGTTGTGGTTCTTCGCCGGCGCAATTCTGCTGACCATCGTATTGGGCCTGCTGTGGGCGCTGGTGCGCTACCCCTCCGAGACGGCCATCCTACGCATGGTGGATGAGCACGAGGGCCAGGGCACCAAATACCGCTTCAAGGAGGCCTGGAAGCTGGGCTGGAACCGTCGTGCCTTCCGCCTGTGGCTGGTGGACCTGGTCATCGGGGTGCCGGCTGGAGTGGTCGTCTTGTTGGTATTCGGGTCGTTCGCGTTGTTTGCCTTCCGCCTCACCCAACAGGCGGGCAGCCAGGTACTCCCGGGCGCGTTTATCACTTTTCCGTTATTGGTGTTGTTCATCTTTCTATTCACTTTCGTGATGATGGTGGTCGGACTGGTGCGAAACTACATCGTGCGTTTTGCGGCCATCGATGAAACCGGCGTGTGGGATTCCTTCCGCAAAGGCTGGCAGATGTTCAAGCGCTACCTGAAGGACAACGTGCTGATGGCGCTGGTGCTCCTCGGCATTGGCATTGCTTTCGGGATTGCGTCGATGATCGCGATGTTCGCGCTCATCCCGGCGTATGCCGTGCTGGCCATTCCAGGCGCGCTCGTGGCGGCCATCCCGGGCGGCATCGGTTACGGCATCACCAGCCTGTTCAGTGCTGCGCCGTTGACCTGGATCGTGGCCGGGTTGGCGGCGATGCCCTTCCTGTTCACTATCATGTTTGCCCCTATGACGCTGATCAGCGGGATGTACAAGGTGTTTACGATGAACATCTGGACGCTGATGTTCCGCCAATTCAATGCTGCGGAAACGCCGCCGGCGATCGTTGGTGAAAGCCTCAGCACGCCTCCTCCGCTTGAGGATACAATCATTCAGTAAGGATAGTTGGATGAATCGAAGAGCCGGGTGTGCACTCCCCGGCTTTTTTCGTGAGCACAACATCTCACGGAGCGTATGCGTGTAAAATAACTCCATACACCTCGCGGAGAACATCATGAGACGAAAAACTATCCTGCCGTTCCTCACTACGCTGCTGGTATTCGGGCTGGTTTTTACCGTACTGCTGGCCAACAGCCGGGAGATCGGCGTCACCTGGGACGAGCCGGCCTATATCGAGGCAAGTGAGTCCTACGTGCACTGGCTGCAACAGGCTTTCAGCCATCCGGAGATCGCCTTTCGGGATAATATCCTGACCAATGCCTGGTCGTTGAACAGCGAGCATCCGCCGCTGGACAAGGTGTAGTCGGGGCTGGTCTGGTCAGTGGCGCGCAATTTCACCGATGACCTGACGGCGCACCGCATGGGCAACATGCTGCTTTCGGCTGCCCTGGCGGCGATGCTGTTTGCCTGGCTGAGATCCGCTTACGGCAGCCTGGCAGGGGCGGCGGGGGTGCTGGCATTGTTCAGCATGCCGCGCTTCTTCTTCCATGCCCACCTGTCGGCGCTGGATGTGCCCGCTGCTTTCTCAGCTTTCCTTTCCACTTTCGTATTCTGGAAGCTGTTGGAGAAACGCGGCTGGGCGTGGGGCTTGCTGGCCGGGCTGGTGTGGGGGCTGGCGCTGGCGACCAAGGTGAACGCGGTGTTCGTGCCCATTGTGCTGGGGGTATGGCTGCTGCTCTTCCGGCGTGAACCGCGCCAATTCCTGCGCCTGGTGATCATGGGGCTTGTGGCAGTGCTGGTGTTCTTTGCCGCGTGGCCGTGGCTCTACCAGCACACGCTCGAGCGGCTGATCACTTATATTGGATTCATCACGGTGAACCATTGGCAGATCGGGCAGTACTACCTGGGGCAGTTCCATATCCCGCCACCCTGGCATTTCAGTTTTGTCATGTTGTGGGCGGTCATCCCGCTGGGGATCACGCTGTTATATTTCGTCGGGATCGGACGGTCGTTCAAGTGGAAGAAGGATAACGCTCTGGGAGCGCTATTCCTGCTCTCCGCTTTCATCCCGGTACTGGTACCGGTGATCGGCAGAAGTTTGCTATACGACAATGACCGCATGATGATGGCGGTCTATCCCTTCCTGGCGGCGCTGGCAGGCGTCGGTTTCAATTGGCTGGCCTCGGCCTGGCGGAAAACAGGGCTCGCTCTGCGGTCCAAAACATTGCGCACGGGCGGGGTGGTGCTGCTGGCCGGCCTGGCGCTGCTGCCGCAACTGGTGGGCATGGCGCGCCTGTACCCGCACCTGCTGTCGTACTATAGCGAGGGAGTGGGCGGGCTGCGCGGGGCGACGAAGATGGGTCTTGAGACCACCTATTGGTGTGAAACCTATAGCCTGGCGCTGCCCGTGATCAATGCGCAGGCCAAGCCCGGAGACCGCATTTGGGCGGACCCCTGGAGCCATGACGTGCTGATCTATTACCAGAGGATCGGGAGCCTGCGCGAGGATGTGGTGGTTACGGCGGACGCGGACGATGTAAGCATCTTCGGTCAGTTTGTGAAGGGCTATCCGATGAGCGCTGCGGATTGGTATATTTTTGAGCACCGCCAGACCACGTTCGGACCGGCGGGAATGAACAGCCACATGCTGGCTGTGCTCAATCGGCAAGAGGTGGTTTATGAATACAGGTATGAAGGCGTGCCGATCCTGACGGTGTACAAATAGAAGAACAGAAAACGAAAAACACAAAACCAGGGCAAAAAATCACGAAAGACTATTAACAAACCTGATTTTCAGTAATCCTGATGCTCGTAGATTAATGCTCAAATCAGGTTTACGTATGGGTAGACCCGGTAAGTGCTTTTCATACCGGATCTATGCTTTAACCCATGGATTTCACAACAGCTGCATTACAGGGGACAGTCCTTTATATTTTCGGGCCTGGTCGTATTCGGGACAGAGACCAAAGCATAAACCGGGTTTGAAATACGCAAACCCGGTTTACTGAAAGGCAAAAACCCGGTCTTGAGAGAACGTATCAAGACCGGGCAAAGATCAGGTTTCTATTCCCTTGTTATTCGCGCCATCATTGGTCATATTGAGCGCAACAAATTCGCGGATTCTACGCTTAATCTCTTCCGGCGTCAGGGTGATATCCACCACCAGGGCATCCTGAGGTTCCTCGAGATCCGAGAACTGGCTGGCGAGCATGCCGGCTTTCATGTAATGCCCGGGACGGGCGCGCATGCGCGC